>OJNI01001779.1_pt1 | contig 12050 bp, 8 predicted proteins | sample 1597441 | NCBI WGS metagenome assembly OJNI01 (sample SAMEA2452131, study PRJEB22498) | human gut metagenome | reverse complement strand
GCCGAAATACTGAAAGGCGTATTCGTGGGCTTGAATGGCCGTCTTCGTGGTGAATGGCTCTCGGCTGAAATACAGAAAGTGCATCCTGCTGTAGGCCAGCACCATGCAGAAGAAGTACACCCGCACCGGCTGCCCGTAGAGATCTTTCATGCGGTATTGCCCGAAGTCCACCTGAGCTTCATATCCCGGCGGCGATTCCTCTCGCGGGGAAGTAACTCTGCCGGAAAATTGCAGGAAACCTGTTTGCTCCCGGAGCTGCTTCATATATCGGTAAAAGGTCCGCTTGTTGCAGTGGAACTCCGGAAATTCCTCTTTAAGACGGTATAGCAGATTCGTCTCTCGAATTTGCGGGCAGACACGCAGAATACTCAGAATAAACTCCCGATATTGATCCATGTAGGGGGTATTGCCTCGGATGAGCTGGTCAAAGGTTTTCTCGTCTGTGTTCCACCATTTACGGACGCTGACCGCAGAAAGATTCAGCTTTTGCGCGATCACTGTTCCGGTAAAGCCTTCTGCCTTTAGCTGCCGGATTGCTGTGTATTGCTCTTTGGAAATCATGTTGTTTTACCTCCTTAAATTTATTTGATTCCAAAGCTCATCTGTACACAATCATATACACCACCTCCTTCAAGGGGATTATACCAAAACAGCGCACTCCACCGAGTGCGCTGTTTTGTGTTAAATAATATTATTATGAAATGACTAGTATTAAACGAAACTCAAACTCTTTGTCGCAGCAGAAGTTTACATTATTCCATTCATATCTTTGCCAATGAAAATGCTCCAATATTTCTTTGAAATACTTATACCAACCAAATGCTGAGTCCCACTCGTAATAAGAATAGCATTTCCTTTTTACCTCCGGAAGATCAAGATATTCATCTGCTGAAATGCTTTCGTATATATTCTCTATTTCTCCGGTTTGGTAAGCGAAAAGAGCGTTTTTATGCACATAACCGCAAAATTCTCTTAAGGAGCTATCTTCGGGAAAACAAGCATACATATCATCCGGATTCACGGCAAACGCTCTCCAGTACCGAATATTATCCTCTGCCATGTTATAATGTACATGGAGCTCTGCAGATAATTCGTTAGGTTTTACAGGATAGCCAATTTCCTCTATTTTGTCTGCAGTATCACGAAAATACGAGCTCGACCCGCTGTAATACGTGTTGCACAAGGTTTCGGTTCCTTTTTGTACGTTTCGAAGCTTATTGTTAATACAAACCCAAGTACCATCTATATTCACTTCGGTATATATGAAATAATGGGTGGCCACAATTTATCGCCTCCTTCATAGTTTTATATCGAGCGTAAATTACCCTGCGTTCACTCCTGCAATATTTTCAAATATTTATCCAGTCTTGCTTCAATATAGCTCGCGAACAGGTTTTCCATTGCAGAAAGATTGTGTTTCACATGATATTCGTCAAACGCATTATAATAGGTAATACGATCGGTGAATTTGATGTCGATGGGTGGATATCCTGCTTTCATCAACTCCAGGTTTACGAGAAGTCTTCCGATTCTACCATTACCGTCGATAAAGGGATGGATTCCTTCGAATTCAATATGGAAACGCGCCAGTTTCGTTACAATATGCTCGGTGCTCTCTGCAAAGTCACGAAGGAGCTGCTCCATTTTAGGTTCGATCAGATATGGCTGTACCGGTTCATGCTGCGCTCCCATAATACGTACAGGTACTCTACGATATACGCCGCGATCATCTCTTTTATCGGCAAGCACAATAAAATGGATTTGCTTGACAATGCTTTCGCTGATCGGCACATTATCCTTTACCAGCTCGCTCACATATTCAAAAGCCTCTTTGTGACCGACAGCCTCCATGTGATCTTTAAGAGGTTTCTTATCGATAGTAAGACCACGAAGCACCAAATCTGTTTCGCGCAGCGTCAGTGTGTTACCTTCAATGGCATTGGAATTATAGGTGTACTCAACGATAAATTCTTCATTGAGCCTTGCAACTTCGCCTTCCGTCAAAGGACGTCTGCCGTCCAGTTCTTTTTTCTTTTGATCTATTCTCGAAAGAACACTCTCTTTTGATCTGTATCGTCCGTCCGCAGGCTTCTCTGCGTCGATTGGAATCTTCCAACCGCGGCCTTCTTGATAGGCGCCCGGAATTTTACCTTCGGAGCAGAGTACGCGAATTCTCCTATCGGAAATGCCCCATTTTTCTGCAGCTTGTTTTACAGTCATAAACATAGAATATCCCTCCTGTCAGTAGCTATTATAGCACATTTTCGGAATAATATCAATAGTAACGGAACAATATTTTGCAAATTATCGGAACAATATAACAATCTTTGTATGGAATAGTGTTCCTTAACGGAATAATACAAAGCTCTATAACGGTATATTCCACAGAAAAAGCGCTACCACACCTGTTTCCATTTGTGATGGCGGTATGTCATTAATTCATTTTGGGTTCAGTGATTTCATCGATGCTAATCATTGCTTCTACCGCTAACCGCATTTCCAGCTTAAAGCCGAGCATGAATGACGTCATCTCATTCTTGTTGCCCAGCTCCGACACGCAGTCCTTGAACTTTTCAAACATCTCCTGCTGCGCCTGCGTTAGCGTCTGCACCAATTCGTCCTCGTTCCGGGTCAACAGATTCAATATGTGCGAATACGCACCGCCTTTGACGATTTCACGGTCCGACGGAGTGATATTACCGTAATACAGTTCTGCTATGATACTTCGCATGTCGCCACCTCCTTTGGCAGGGACACACAATACCAGAACAGCGCGGCAATATCCAGACGAAAAGCGGTTTATTAGCAATTAAGTAGCAAATAACCAGCGCGATAAACTGATTAGCCTCCTTCTATCAGTAAGGCAAGCTGCCGCTTTTCCTCGTTAATTAGATTTACAAAATACGAGTGCGTATCCTCTCCAAAATCAGGCTTTACACGTTTTTGCATTCTGTCCTCAATGAAATCCATGATCTGGTTATATTCCTTCTTTGAAAAAGCATCGAATAAAAGCCCATTATATCCGTAAGGGCTGTTCTTGATGATAAAGATACGTTTCAGCAAAATGTCATTTGTCGCAAACAAGAATTCTTCCGCATATTTATCAGTATTCGAGTACAGTGTACTCCAATTTGTTAGATATGCGATATCCCACGCCTGATTCTCACATCCTGCAATTACTTTTTCAATGTCACCAGAATTAGCATGCTTGGGTGCTTTAGCTCCTTCTTGCCCTGTAAAAAGCATAATTGCATAGACAAGCAAATACTCGCTGACCAGTAGATTATCGTACATCCATTGAAAGAATTCTTTTGTTTTTTCTGCCGCTGTTAGATTTTTGTTTCTGTATAGCTGAACGACATGAAGCAACGAAGCGACAGCCATATCATAATGGTCACCACCGTCAGCGTAAGCAACGGTAATATTTCTGGCGGGCATTCCCGAATAGGCTACTGGTTCAATTTCAGTTATTCGCCCTTCAGCCATCAAAAGCCACAGTTGCCCTGGATGTGCATTATACGCTTCAAGGAACTTTTGTAGTTCAATCAGTCCATCTTCTTGAGAATTCAATTGAGAGGCACGCTCTTTAACCGCTAAGCCTGCACTAACAGAAATATCATTCATTTCTGCCCATGTCATAATAAGGCCAACGATTTGGGATTCTCTCTTATCTTTTAAACTACCAAATTCGCACAATTTTAACAGACTACTCAAAATGTTCCTGTCTATAAAAAGAATGAATGGCTTTTTTGCCTTGGACGCATAAAACTTTTTGAAATCAAATTCTCCGTCTGGCGCTATGGTCGGGTGGAATATAAGTTGCTGTTCTTGAATTGTGCTCCATATGAAATTCACATCTTCATCTTCAACAATCAAAAAGCTGTTCAAAAGCACCCCTCCATCATTTTTCGAATCATTGCCCGATCCGCTGGGCAAAACTCATACTGATCAACTTCGTTAGGAGTGATCCACGCAATTGCGTTATGCTCCTTCTTTTCAGGAGCCCCCGCTGCTATGCCACAAAGGAAAAAATGCAAATGCACAATGCGGTCGGGATATTCATATGTAATATCCGTCAGCTCACGCTCCACGTTCAGCGTAACACCCAGTTCCTCCTGACACTCGCGTACGATGCACTGTTCGCCAGTTTCTCCGGGCTCAATCTTTCCGCCAGGAAACTCCCACAGCAAACCGCAGTTTTTATTTGCCGGACGCTGGCATATAAGAATTTTCCCGTTTTGCCGTATAATCGCGGCTGTTACTTCAAGTGTTTTCATGCGCCAGCCACTTTCCTCAGACGGAACTTATATTCCTTACGGATGTTGCCGTCCTCATCCTTTCCATCCTCGTATGTATAATCAACGAGTTCAAAGACGCCCTGATAGTAATACTCCTGTGGCGAAAACTTTACGAACAGGTGGATCTTCTTTCCGTTGCGTGCTGCAGCTCTAATCGCAAGGTTTCCTTTTATCATGGTCTGATCGCCGGTTTTACCTTCGCCGGAATACAGGTAATCACCATCTGCGGTCCATTTATCATGGTACACAAAGTTGCCGCTGGCTTTTCCAATAGAAGAAATCAGGACGACGGTGCTATCTGTGGGATTGATGCCTCTGCCGAATCCAGAAATACGAATGCCGAACTGATCCTCCACCTGCTGATAGGTGAGAATAGGCTGTCTGGCCAGCTTTTCTGCATGATAATCCGGTGCAAACATTTCATCAAGCGTCTTTACTCTTTTGGTTTTCGGCGCTGCAACCGCAGCAGCGGCGCGACGCCGTTCCTCTGCCGCTTTACGAGTAGCTTCCTCGGCAAGGCGCTTCTGCTCGGCTGCCGTCTTTGCATCGTTGATACTATCCGCGATTGCCCGTTGCACCGCAGGATCCTCTGCTTTAATAAATTTTTCAAATGCATCTGGATATATAAATTTGCTGGTTTTTGCAGCAAATTCGACAGTTATGTAGTTACCGTCCTTTTCTGTGATCACACCAGTGCCAAACACCGCGTGCCTCACTTTCAATCCGATCAGTCCCATATTCCTATCTCCTTGCTCTAAACGGAACGTTTGTCTCACTTAGACTTTATATTGCCGCTTGGATATATCCCACCATGGCATCATATACTTTTTTGCCCCATTCCGCATGGAATTTTCGCATACGCGGCCAGTCTTCTTCTTTGTTAATGCTTACATCAGGCAACACAACAAAAACTTTGGACGCCTTTTTGTCGTCGCCTCTGTCCCAATGCACCGGTATATTCAGCGATGACCCAACTTCGCTCTTGTGTGCATATACAGCATCAAACAACCGCTTATTGGTCGCTTTGCTGTTGGCACCCAGATACAATTCGATTCTGGCAGAATCGAAATTTGCAACACATGTAATGCTGCATCCGCTTACCCCGAAGAATCCGGAAATCCAATTTTCCTTACTGCCGGTGCATCCGCTAAAACAGCCCGTATTATCGTGAGCTGCTTGAATTTCAGGAAGTGCAAAGGACCAGTATTTTCTTCTAATTTCATATCTGGTTCCGGCAATTTCGGTTTCTTCCTCTGCGTCATCTCTCATATAGAACACGAGGTCTTCGGGATCTGCTCCATACAGAGCGAAGAATTTACGAAGCGTATTGATCTTGTATTGGGTATTCGTGTTGGTCCAAATGTAAATGCCGTTATCAATTTCAATACATTTTGAGAACGCAGACTCTGTATAACTTACATGCAGCGACAGCTCCACTGTATCATCGGATGTATATGCCAGTCCTGAAAGGACGGACTTATCCTCAGAATGTAATAATTTTAGCACTCTCTGATATGTATCTGTCCAACTGGTAACCGGCTGCTCCATGCCCTTATAACTGAAGCGCGCAATCACTTTGCCGGTGAATTCAACATCGTCATCCAGCGTAAAGTTATCCAGCTGCTTTTCGGGCGCAACATATGCGGTCACCGGCGCTGCCCATATTTCCAGGGCGCGCTGCTGCAGCAAAAGACTACGTTCTTCTAGTTCCGGAAGCCCCCAGGATTCCTTCTGCGCAATGCGCTGATTCATACGGATACCGCTATCCTTGAAGCCGTTCTGCATATCACGCTTTTCCACGAAAGTGTTGTTGCTGTATTTGGAGTTATATGCTGTCAGAGTAAGGTTGGCAATTCTATGTAGCCAGGTTTCGTAGATGGTTTCATAGTCTTCGCCCAGCGCCTCTACCCACGCAGGAGTAAGATGCTGCGGCATAATATGTTCGATAGAACAATCGCCACGATCGATGTGATCCCACACCGCCTTATTCTCAGATGTACCATGATTCTCCAGACGCTCAAATAAATAGTGTTTGTTTTTGCTGTTCATCAAGTACATCGGTTTTGCTGCAAAAGCGGCTGCAAATTCAGTATCGTCAGGGAAACGCACACGCTCTTTCTTGGAGAGCATGGCAAATTTGAACTTTTCAAAATACTGCTCGGTACTGCTATCATAGCGTACAATTTCCTTGTGAAGCATCAGGAAAATCTTATTCAACGCGTTGGTGGGCAAATCACAAATCAGTCTACGGAAAACATAGTTTTCGCAGGTCAGGAAAATCTGTGTAACCTCATCCAGCGAAAGTGCGTTTTCTGAATTTAGTCGCAGCACTTCCAAGAAGAACGGACGAGTTACGGCGGTTTCCAGTCTGTTCAGACGATAGATGCAGGAATTCAATTCTGCGCTAGTTGTGTTTCCAACACGTAACACCTGATAGAATTTCGCGTATTTCAGCATATCCGACAGCAAATCTTCTGTCGCAATTTCACGTTCTTCCACATACAGTTTGAACGTCGCATACACGCGGCTGATCTGCGGAATGGCTGCCTGCTTCACGCTGAGGTAATCACGAATAAAGGAGCTCACGTCGTAACCGGTACATTCTTCGATGCGGTTCCAGTATTTTTCGTAAAAGTCCTCCTGCTGCTTGGTGGGGAGGCCCATCAAAATAAAGTTTCGGATTTTATCACCTTCGCTAAGTGCAAGGCCAGTGGAGTTGAGGCTTTCGAATATAAGCTGGGGATTATCGTCTTGACTTAGCTGGATGCTAATAATTTCCAGACGGCAGATTGCATCAAACAGCTCATCGATGCTAATTTCGCCGCGCTGGATTCTGTCATAAAAATAATTGTAGTTAACGGTGAGGTTGGAATTCTGAATGTGCTCTCCATCTTCATCAAACAACTTTCCGAACGCCTTGCTGTCATTCTTAACCGGCTTCAGCTTGATGCGGGTCTCCTGGGGCTGATACTTGTCCACCAGAAAATCCTCGTATAACTGTTGCGCCAGGCTGGGCTCCTGCGGCACAATGATCTTTTTCTCGATCAAATTGTACATCGCAAGGAACAGCAGGGACACAGTCGTCAAACGCTGCTGACCGTCAATGATCAGGTATTCAGAGTTGCGACCGTCAGGATTATACACTGAAACGATGCTGCCAAAGAAATGGCTCTTGCGATCGCTTCGTATAATTTTGACAAGGTCGTCGAACAGCTGCTTGCAGTTTTCCATCTTCCAGTCATAGTTACGCTGGTAAACGGGAATTACAAACCGCTTCTTCGCTCCATCCATATATTCTACTAAACGTTGTTCTGAGCCTTTCATACTCGTACCTCTCCTGATAAATCTTGTTATTTAACCATTCCTGTTTGCAATCGGTATATTGTGCTTATTTGAAATTATAAAAGCATCCCGCTTACAAGAAATCGGCTCCATTTCCGTTAACACTTTATGCTGTGTTTCCGGAGTCCAATATATTTTAAGTTTTTTACGCGCACGGGTAATCGCTGTGTAAAAAATATTGTGGGTTATTTGTTCCTCGATCTCGTTTGTGACAACAACCTTAACAGAGTTGTATTCCAGGCCCTGTGCCTTATGTATGGATATAGCATAAGCTACTTGGAACGGAACAACCTCCCGGCTGTTTTTCTCTCTACCATCATCGTCAACGTAATGATCGACTGTGAATCGGATCAAAGAGTGCCCTGGAACGTCACATTCAAGAAGCTCAAAGCCTGCTGCCATTGCAGCAAACTCAGTAAGCGCCATGTCTACTTCGATATCGAACTGTATGGCCGCCGTTTCTTTTACAATGTGACGAATCCAGCCTTTTAGATTATTATATAACGTTGGGTAAAAACGATTGTGTTCATTGAAAATTACGGGATCTCCAACCTTGTATATCCACGAATCCCAATAAACGGCAGGATTTTGGTTATCATTCTGAAGAAAGCGATTTATGTTGTTTATTCCGTAAAGGCCATCGTAATTCAAACATAGGATAATCTCATCCGAATCTTCGCGCGCAAATATGCTATCATCCAATTCCGAAGCATAGTTTTGTAGCGCTATGTATTCTTCTGTGCGCTCGTCTAACAGACGAACCTTGTTCCAGAGGTCCACCATACTGCTATGCTTGCTTCGGTACGGGGTATTCAGTTCATAAATCACATCTGAAGATAGGAAATAGCGCGCCAGACTAAACCAGTTACCAAACTTAATGGAACGTATCTGATATACGTCTCCTACTAAAACAAGCAGCCTGCAGCGGAGTTTTTTCAGCAGATCCTTCATTGCAGCGTTATCTACGGTACTACACTCATCGATAAAAACAATATCATAACTGTGCCCACTTACCAGTGGTCCGCAGCTCGCAATCGTGCTAAATTCACTATTGCTTACTTTTATTTGTCGCCGTAAGTTTTCTTTTGCTGGATTCGTGTTCGCCAAAAACAGTTTACTTGAATCTGCAAAATAGCTAGACAGGTGCTTTATCAGCGTTGTTTTTCCCGTTCCTGCTGCTCCATAAATTAGAGCAAGATCGTATTTGCTGAACATATCCTGCAGGATTGTTTTCTTTTCATCACAGTCCACCGCCGGGGTAGCCTGTAACCATGCATCCATAGCGTTTCGATAGCCGGTCAGTCCGCTGCCTACCCGTGAAATAAGGTCATTGATTATACTTACGGTATCTGCCTCATATCCCTTAATGTACACTTTATCTTTTTCTATTACTAAGCTACGTACAGGAATATGTTTAGGGATCAGTAATGAATTGAATTTATTTGCCAGTTCTTCTACATCGCCAATATGCTCCACATCTTTGGTTGGCGTAAACAATTGCACATTCTGCTCTGTGTTGATGCGGATTTTACGGGATAAAATTTCGTGCTCCCGACCTTTACTACTAATACACGAAAAAACATCAAATAGTGAAGGATTATGATACACCAACGACGCATCAAACGGCATTTTGTCGAATGGGAGGCATTCGTTCCATAGACAGAGATAGGAAATCCAGTTATTCGGACGATCAGCTATCTGATATTTCATTATGTGGTGACGCATTTTAAGCAGCACATACCGCAGGATGTTGCTTCCGGGCGCCGCTGATTTTATTAACTGTCTGCATCTGTCCAATGAGTTGAACAGATTATTTGAGCGACTCAGGTTCTGAATTTCTGTTTTTACTGCATCATAATATTCATCGTTCATGGTTACCAACTCGGTTAAGCTCATTCCGGACACCGTGAGATACTCCATCATAGAATTATATTCTATGGTACCTGCGTTAACCTTCGGCATATTAAGGATTCGAGAAAAATCTTCGAATTCAACGGGGCGAATTGCCACTTTGTAATTATCGATCACTCTGATAGGCATACGTCGCTCCAAAATCTCTATCTCCGTGTCAATAAAATTAAGTTTTATTGCATAGTATGTCGGTATCTCTTTTTTGGAAAATACCGTGAATCTATTAAACTTACTGGAATAGTCGTCTGCGGGGATAACTGTAATTTCGTAGTAAATCCTTCCACCGAAGAAGAACATCTTGCTTTTCTGCACGTAAAATCTATCCGATGGTGTACGCTCAGAATATCGCACATGATCCAGTTGGAACGCAATTTTTTCATAATACTCGACGAGGGAATCATCCTGATCCAACGGATAATCCTCCAGATTTTGCAAAATATCCAAACCAAAAGAATTCTTCATGTACTCTCGGATACGAAGTAACCACTCATAATACTTCAGCATCAACCGGGTTGCTCCGTCTTCATCGGGGATAAAGTGTGAAACGGCTGCCTGCAGGAAATAATGAAAACGGTTCAAAAACTTCAGCTCACCGCGTGAGGCAACGTATGCAACAGAACGTTCAATATCGTCATATTTATTGAGTGTGATCGTCGCTTTTTCACTGTAAATTCGCTGATCAACGGCTTCTACCAAATGACGCAGATTGTTTAGGATGTTCTGTGACTTAAAGCCACGATCGTCATCTGTAATGCTTGCTATGTTTTTACAGATATTTTCGCTAACAATCAGTATATTGCGATCGAACTCATTCACGTGTTCACCTCATTTCAGTTGTTTGTATATGTCAGCACGCTGACACTTGGCTTAGTTATTTTCTTCGAAGTTCTCCACCTGCTCCATAACTTTGCGGAAAACTTCTGGGCTATACTGCGGGGGATAGCCGTTCTTAATCAAACAAACCTTGATATCAAATTTCAGCTGATCTCTTACAATCTGGTTGTTAAGCCAGTCGGCAAAGGACGATTTTGTATCAATGATTTCTTTGATTTTCTTGGCCAGCGCCTTACACTTATCGTTCACAGTAACGCCGTCGATAACTTTATCTGTTCCATACTCAAAATTGTATTCATCACGCAGCGCCATCAAAATATCGTAGAACGCCTTTTCTTCGAAAGTCAGACCGATTTTACGGAAGCTCTCACGGTCTGCGTGCATATCACGCAAGATCTGCAGCGCCTGTTCAGTAGCATTCTTGATGATTTCATCAGCGGTCTGCTCCTGTGCTTCACCGGCTTCTTCAGCTGTGAGGTGCTTTCTGCGCTCGTGATACTGCTTTATGGTTTCTTCCAGCATTTCTTGGAATTTCTTTGCTGCCATCTGATTGGTTTTGCTGTATTCAGAAATTTGCTTGCGGAGCATTTTTACCAGCAACTCCAGTTTGGAAGCGGGCATTTTTACATCCGACAGCTTTTCGAAGTACTCGGCGCTGAAGATATCCTCCTGCTCGCCATTCTCAAGAACACTTTCAACCTCATTGTAGCGCAGTGCTTCTTCCACCATCTTTGCCACATGGCGGTTCATGGTGTCTGCATCTACTTCGCTGGTGCCACTCATCTTGCGGACAAAGCCAGCGATCGCCATAAAGCATTGCGCCAGCGCAGATTCTTCCTCGCTAAGCTCACCGGACGGCTGACAAATATCATATGCAGCACGCATCCGTTTGACTGTTTTCAGGAAGTATGTTTTGAAGGAAACCTTCTTTACGCTTTTCCCGCCTTTGCCCTCTGTCTGCAGTTCCTGAGTAGAAATAAATACATACTCGGCAGCTTTCGCCAACAATCTATAGCGTAGAGCGGAATCTCCGTTCGGATCAAGGAACGGCGCCAGATCATATCCTGAGAACAAATCTTTCAGGATCACAAGTTCCTCGCGGAACACACCGGTTGCCTGCTCGACGTCATCGGCAGTGGGTGCAACAGAATTATCTCCGCCGTAAATCTTCATGGCTTCACGCATATTATCACGAATGCCAATGTAGTCAATGATGAAGCCATAATTTTTGCCGGGATACTTTCTATTAACGCGACTGATCGTCTGAATCAGCAAATGTTTTTTCAAGGGCTTATCATTATACATGTAGGTCAGCGAGGGCACGTCAAACCCTGTGATCCACATATCAACAACAACGGCAATATGGAAATTGGAATTCACCTGCTTGAATGCGGCATCCAGTTCTTCGGAACGGATGCCGTTCTTTACACCACCGAGGTAATTATACATATCCGGCTGATCGTTGCTGCCTACACTGGCTACCATTGCCATAAAGGGCATAGGCTTTAGCTCGCGCAGTTCTTCTTCGGATACTGCAACACCTTCAGGTGCCTTCTTCTCTACAAACCACTCCGGATACTTTTCTTGGAATATTTTCAGAAGCGCATAGGCGATTGTTCGGCTGGAACACACGACCATCGCCTTTTGAATCCTGTCCGGATCCTT
>OJNI01001776.1_pt1 | contig 12063 bp, 8 predicted proteins | sample 1597441 | NCBI WGS metagenome assembly OJNI01 (sample SAMEA2452131, study PRJEB22498) | human gut metagenome | reverse complement strand
GATCTTGTCCAGCATCTCCTTGGGGACGGGCCTCGAGGTCAATGTCCGGTTGGAACGGCGTGACTTGATCAGCAACATCACCTGCTCCGGCGTAGGCATTTGGCTGTAATCGATCGTATGCGTTTTCTCCGGCGGGAATTCGCTGTGCGACACGGAGCCCGTCGGACATACGTCCACGCAATGCCCGCAAACGATGCAGCTTTCCACACGTACCAGCCCGATCGTCTCTCCGGCCCTTTCTTGCGTGAATATATCCGAAGGGCATACCCGTACGCATTTCCCGCATTTGATGCAACTCTCTTGGTCTATGTTTAGTGTCATCCTTTTCCTCCTTTTGATAAGTAAAATAAAAACTCCTGCAACCATCAAGATTACAGGAGTCTATATATAAACAATTATTTTATTGTTTAGTTGATTACTTCTTCATAGCTTCCTCGATAGCAACCGCTACGGCAACCGTAGCACCTACCATCGGGTTGTTACCCATACCCAAGAATCCCATCATTTCTACGTGAGCAGGAACGGAAGAAGAACCAGCGAACTGAGCGTCACCGTGCATACGGCCCATTGTGTCCGTCATACCATAAGAAGCAGGACCAGCGGCCATGTTGTCCGGGTGCAAAGTACGGCCCGTACCACCACCAGAAGCAACAGAGAAATACGGGTGACCGTTCTCCATACATTCTTTCTTATAAGTACCGGCTACCGGGTGTTGGAAACGAGTCGGGTTTGTAGAGTTACCCGTGATAGATACGTCAACACCTTCCTTACGCATGATAGCTACACCCTCACGAACGTCGTCAGCGCCGTAGCACTTAACTTTCGCACGAAGACCGTTAGAGTAAGCTTTCTCCTCGATAACGTTCACCTCACCTGTCATGTAGTCGAACTGAGTCTGTACATACGTGAAACCGTTGATACGAGAGATGATCTTAGCGGCATCCTTACCTAAACCGTTCAAGATAACACGCAACGGCTCTTTACGAACCTTGTTTGCCATCTCGGCGATCTTGATAGCGCCCTCAGCTGCGGCGAAAGACTCGTGTCCAGCCAAGAAAGCGAAACACTTCGTCTCCTCACGAAGCAAACGAGCGGCCAAGTTACCGTGGCCGATACCCACCTTACGGTCATCCGCAACAGAACCAGCGATACAGAATGCCTGCAAACCGATACCGATAGCCTCGGCAGCCTCGGCAGCGTTCGTACAACCTTTCTTGATAGCGATAGCGGCACCTACTACGTAAGCCCAGCAAGCGTTCTCGAAACAGATCGGTTGAGTTTCCTTACACATTGTATAAGGGTCGATACCCTTAGCATCGCAGATAGCCTTTGCGTCTTCGATACCGTTGATACCATATTCGTTTAATACCGCGTTGATATGATCAATACGACGGTCATAACTTTCAAATAAAGCCATATTATTTTTTTACTTTTTAAAATTCTTATTTACTAGGAATAAAGATATCAGAAAGTTGAAAACCAATACACCGCCACAACAAGCCACGTAAAACGCCAACCACGGTTTCTCCGGCTTCATCACGAAATACGTGATAAGCGTAGCCACAGCCGTGATAACACTCAGCCCGATGAGGACACGTGTAAATGTTTTCTTATTCATTACGAGGATCGATATATTTTACAGCTTCTTTGAAACGACCGTAAGAGCCTTTCGCCTTTTCCAGTGCCTCGTTAGCGTCCATACCCTTCTTAACCATATCCATGAATTTACCCAAGTGGATGAATTCATAACCGATTACTTCGTCATCAGCGTCTAATGCCATGCGCGTGCAATATCCCTCGGCCATCTCCAAGTAGCGGGGACCTTTAGCCAATGTACCGAACATCGTACCCACTTGGCTACGCAAACCTTTACCAAGGTCTTCCAAGCCAGCGCCTACAGGCAGACCTCCCTCTGAGAAAGCGGACTGTGTACGACCGTAGACGATCTGCAAGAACAACTCGCGCATAGCGGTGTTGATAGCGTCACAAACAAGGTCTGTGTTCAATGCTTCCAAAAGAGTTTTACCCGGAAGGATCTCAGAAGCCATAGCCGCTGAGTGAGTCATACCGGAACAACCGATTGTCTCTACAAGAGCCTCTTGGATGATTCCTTCTTTAACGTTTAATGTCAGCTTACATCCACCTTGTTTCGGCGCGCACCAACCGATACCGTGAGTCAAACCAGAGATATCAGTGATCTGAGTTGCTCTAACCCACTTTCCTTCTTCAGGAATCGGAGCGCACTGGTGGTTAGCTCCCTTCTTTACAACACACATGTGTTGAACTTCATGTGAATAAATCATAATCGCTAATTTATTATATTAAAGTGTAATAAAACCTTATGCTAATTTTATAGTAATATCGCTTTCTCTAAAGATCGCACAAAGATAGATTTTTTAATCCAGCCATGCAAGAGGCGGGATTTGTTATTTGTCGTTAGGGTATGGTTTTAACGGTTCCCCATTTAACAGGATCTCGTACGTGATAGGGGCGATCTTTTTCATCATAAGGCCTACTCCGCAATATTTTTCTTGCGACAAGCGGATCGCCTTGTCTATCTTGGCTGCGTCTTCCTTGTTCCCTTGGATATGGTAGGTCATGTGGAATGCGGTGTATACCATGGGGATGGTGTCGGAGCTCTCGGCCTTCACGTCAATGGATACTTTCTCGAAACGTACCCTCATCTTGTTGAACAAAGGGATTACGTCCATGGCGCTGCATCCGGCTAAGGCTACGAGCATTAGGGCTTTGGGACGGGGGCCCTCGTCGTTGCCCCCGTTCTCCATATCCCTGTCTATTGTCACCTTATGCCCGTCTAGCAAGGTCTCGAATGTCAAGTCCTTTTCCCAGTTTAGAGTGATTTGAGCGGACATGTTATTCTTGTTTATTTTAGTATTTCTTGAAGTTTAGCGTCGATCTCCTCGCCATGTAGGTTCTTGGCGATGATCGTTCCGTCCTTATCCACCAATACGGTGTGAGGGATGCTGTTTACCCCGTATAGTTGAGCACCGGAGTTTTTCCAGCCTTGCAAGTCGGAGAGTTGGGTCCATGTGATATTCAGGTCCTTTACGCCTTTCGCCCATGCGTCAGCCTTGCTATCCAAGGAGATACCAACGATCTCGAAACCTTTGTTCTTGTATTTCTTGTAAGCGGCTACCAAATTCGGCATATCCCGGCGGCAAGGAGGACACCAGCTTGCCCAAAAATCGATCAACACGATGTTCTTGCCATTGCCTACGAACTCGGATAACTTGTGCGTCTTACCGTTCGGGTCGGCCATCTCGAAGTCCACGAACTTCTTGCCTACGGCTACGGTTTTCAGTACATCTAGGTGAGCCATGAGCTTATCGATGTTCGGAACGGCCTTGAAAGCGGAGTCCGCCTTGGCGATAATCTCGTTCTGGGCAGCCTCGTCCAAGCTATAACGGAAATCGTATAATAACTTGGCGGCGGATTGCTTGGTCGTATTATTCAATATGTAAGTCTTGACGGCATCGGTTACCTTTTGGTCGATCTCGTCATATTTCTTCTCGGCGGCGCTTACGACTTCCTTATCCTCTGATTTCATGTCGGCGGAAAGCTTCTCCAAATCCGCACGCAAAGTCTTCATTTGTGCTTGCAGGGCTTTCAATCCGTCATTCTCCGGTGTTCCAGAAACGGCGGAAGCGGCCTCGTCAAGAACAGCCTGTAATTTACCGTTCTCCAGTACGAATACGCTTGTAAAAGGAGCGTTCTCGCCGGAAGCGGCACGTTTGGGTTCCACGACATCCTCGGCGAAGGCGAGTTTGCGTAGGGCAGGGGCGTTCTGTGTTCCTTTGAACGTGAACGTGCCGTTCTGCACCAATGCGCTATCCATTGGGGCGGCGTCTTGTACGCCATATTCATACAGGTAAACGTATTTTCCGTTTAGATCGGTGTTCGCTACGGTACCGTTGATCTCGTAACCCGGTTTTTCGCTGCATGCGGCTAGGAGCAGAGCTGATGCGGCAAGAGTAAGATACTTTTTCATTTTGTATTTGTGTTATGTAAGTAATGTATTAAAATATGGAATATTGACTTCGCGAATATACGAAGTCTTTTGGGAAAAAACGTTGCCCGATGACATTTACATAAGGCTTTGCTCCGAAAAAAGAAATATTCTCGCTTATCTTATCTGTAGAAGAGTGAATTTTTAAGTATAGTGTTGTTTTTCAATTTATTGCAGTTTTGTTGTTTTTTATGCTTAGGAAACTTTAGTTTCTTCTAGGGAAAACAAAAGTTTTCCTATGAATAAACAAGAGTTTCTCCCGTATAAAACTCTTGTTTCTATCGGAAGAAACAGATGTTTCTTTTAGAAGGTCGGCTATGTCTCCAATGAAAATCTGTCCGAGTTATTGAAATAAGTGGAGTTTTATGTACTTTTGAGGACTAAACAACGGACGATTGAGACAATGACATTTAAAGAAGTACTTCAAAGATTCCGTACCGGATCTTTTACCGAAAGAGAAAAGGGAGCGAAGTTTGAGAAACTGATGAAGAGATGGTTCCAAACGGACCCTCGCTATGCGGATAAATTGCAGGAGGTTTGGCTTTGGGAGGAATTTCCGGGAAAAAAGGATTTCGGCGGGAAAGATCTTGGTATAGACTTGGTGGCGAAAACTGATTTGGGTGATTATTGGGCCATCCAGTGTAAATGCTATGACGAGAAGGCCGTCATAAGCAAGGCGGTCGTAGACTCCTTTATATCCACCGCTCATCGTGCGTTTATAGATGATTTAACCTTGAAGACCACGTATTTCAGTAACCTGATCTGGGTTTCTACCACCTTGCGCTGGGGAGCGAATGCGGAAGAGACGTTGAAAGGTCAAGACATTTCGGTGACTCGTATCAATATGCATGAGTTGGAGGCTTCTCCGGTTGATTGGGATAAACTCTTGAAAGGGGATACGGGAAAAGCGGCTTTACGGGAAGGTAAACAGCCTCGCAAGCATCAGTTGGAAGCGATGAAAGCGGCTCATGAATATTTTAGGGTACATGACCGGGGAAAACTAATCATGGCTTGTGGAACGGGAAAAACGTACACCTCCTTGGAGATCATAGAGCAAGAGACCGGGGGCAAGGGACTGATTTTATTCATGGTCCCCAGTATCGCTCTTTTAGGACAATCGCTGAATGCTTGGATGACAGATACGAAATACAGGATGAAGGCTGTTTGTATTTGCTCGGATTCCAAGGCTTCCAAAAGGAACGATTTCGATAATGACGAGACGAGTATCATCGATAACCCATTGCCCGCCACGACAAATATCAACTCGATAAAACGGCAATTATTAGGCTATAAGGATACGGACGGACTGGTTGTCGTATTCTCGACCTATCAAAGTATAGATGTCTTGGCCGAGGCGCAGCGAGCGCTATTGGAGGCTGATCCGTCTTATGGTATATTCGATTATATCGTTTGCGACGAGGCGCATCGGACAACCGGTTTTAAGCAAAAAGGTCGTGATGAGAGTCATTTTACTAAAATACATGACAATGACTTGATCCGGGGGAAAAAGCGTCTTTACATGACGGCTACCCCACGTTATTATAATGACAATGCCAAGGCGACGGCTAAAGACAAGGATTTAGTGTTGTGGAGCATGAATAACCCGGACTATTATGGCGAGGAGTTTTTCCGGATCGGATTCGGACGTGCCGTGCGTGAGGGACTGCTGACGGACTATAAGGTATTGGTGCTGACGATTAGCGAGGATGATATCCCGGATTCTATCCTAGAGGATGTCAAGGATAAGCAACAAAAGGAAATAAAGATGGACGACGCCAGTAAGCTCATCGGTTGTATCAATGGCTTGTCCAAACGTATAAAAGGAGATAAGGGGGTTACGAAGGAGGCGGACCCGGTATTGATGCGGAGGGCCGTGGCGTTTTGCTCGACCATTAATCCGAGTGAGCGGGGGAGCGGTATCTCTTCCAAGGGGTTTGCTGCCGTGATGCCTACGATGGTGAGAAAATATAAGGAATCCTTGTCGGAGGAAGTACGGGAAGAGGTCGTGGATATCGAGGTTCAACATATCGACGGGGCGATGAATGCCGCTACACGGGAGGAGAAGATCGCTTGGCTGAAGGAGGAGACCGGCAATCCGAACGAGTGCCGTATTCTATCGAACGTGCGTTGCTTGTCCGAAGGGGTGGATGTGCCGGCTTTGGACGCTGTTCTTTTTGTCGCTGCCCGTAATAGCGAGGTGGATGTCGTGCAGAGCGTGGGGCGTGTGATGCGTACGTTCCACAAGGGGGCTTCGGATGAGAAGAAATATGGTTATATCATTGTCCCGGTAGTCGTTCCGGCGGATGTGGAGCCGGAGAAGGCGATGGAGGATAACGAGCGTTTTTCCGTGGTCTGGAAAATCTTGAATGCCTTGCGTGCCCACGACGATGAGTTTAACGCTACGGTCAATAAGATACATTTGAATAAGGTGAAGCCTCCCAAGGTGGTTGTCGCCGGGATACCGCAAGGCTCGGGTCGGATGCACGGGAAGGATTGGATGCCCGATCCGCAGGATCAACAGACGGGGGCGACCGAGCTAAGTAATGAGGAAATCGCTCGCCAGTTGGAACTTCGTTTCGGTTCTTTGCAAGATGGGATCTACGCGAAGATGGTCGAGAAGGTCGGAGATCGCCTGTATTGGGAGAACTGGGCGAGGGAGATCGGCTTGATCGCCCAGAAATTTATAGAGCGCATCGCCCGTGTCGTGAAAGAGGGATTGCACAAAGAGGCTTTCGTTGAATTCTTGAATGGCTTGCAAAAGAACTTGAACCCTTCCATTGACGAGGGACAAGCGGTGGAGATGCTGGCGCAGCATATGATTACACGTCCGGTATTCGATGCCTTGTTTAAGGACTATCAGTTTGTCAAGAATAATGCGGTCAGCCGTAGTATGCAACGTATGTTGGAGCTACTGGAGAGCGAGGCCATGGAAAAGGATACGGAGGTATTGAATAAATTCTATGAGAACGTGCGCATGAACGTAGGCGATATTGACAATCTGGAAGGAAAGCAGACGCTTATCAAGAATCTGTATGAGAAGTTCTTCAAGGGTGCTTTCCCGAAGACCGTGGATAAGCTGGGTATTGTTTATACACCCGTGGAATGCGTGGATTTTATTATCCATTCCGTTGACGATATCTTGCGCAAGGAATTTGATTGCAGCCTTTCGGATGAGAATGTACATATCTTAGATCCTTTCACGGGGACGGGTACTTTCATTACCCGTTTGTTACAAAGCGGTTTGATCCGTCCGGAAGATCTGGAACGTAAATATAAGAATGAGATTCATTGCAATGAGTTGGTCTTGCTCGCTTATTATATCGCTGATGTCAATATCGAAAGCGTCTTTCATAGTCTCGTAAAGCGAGATACTTATTTGCCGTTCGAGGGCATTTGCTTAACGGACACTTTCCAGACAACCGAGAACGAGGAGAATGTCTTGGATCAGACTTGGTTTCCCGAGAATGCGGCGAATGTGGATAAGCAAAAGAAAGCTCCGGTACGGGTTATAATGGGTAATCCTCCGTACTCGGTCGGACAGAAATCGGCGAATGATAATGCGCAGAATTTGAGTTACGCTCATTTGGATAAACGGATTGCCGAGACGTATGCCAAAGCCGCTCAAGCGACTAATAAGAACTCTCTTTATGATAGTTATATTAAGGCGTTTCGTTGGGCGAGTGATCGCATTGCGGATTGCAAGGATGGGGGTGTGGTAGCTTTCATTAGTAATGGGGCTTGGATTGATGGAAATGCTCAAGAAGGATTTAGGAAATGTCTTGAGGACGAATATTCGAGTATATATGTGTTGAATTTAAGGGGAAACCAACGTACGAGTGGTGAGTTATCTCGTAAAGAAGGCGGTAAAATATTTGGTTCAGGTTCTCGTACGCCTATATCAATTACTCTTTTAGTAAAGAACCCGGCAAAGAAAGGGAAAGCGACGATTTATTATCATGATATCGGTGATTATTTATCACGTGAGCAGAAGCTTAAAAAGATTAGTGAGTTTGGTTCCGTTGATTCTAGTGAATTACAGTGGGAGATTGTTGCTCCGAATGAGAAAGGGGATTGGATTAACCAACGAGGAGGTATATTTGATTCATTGATAATCTTGGGAGACAAAGAGGATAAAAATAATAAACAAGTAGTGTTTGTTCCATTTTATAGTAGAGGATTGGCCACTGCGAGAGACGCATGGTGCTATAATTCGTCATCCGAATCATTGAATGCTAATATTAAACGGTCTATGGATTTTTATAATGATCAGAGATATCAATTGTCAAAAGGATTTATAAAAGATGTAGAATATGACTTAACACAAATAAGTTGGACTACCAGTGTCTTGAACTTAGCTTTAAAAAATCAGGAAATAACCCAAGATAAAATTGGAGAAAAGGTGATAAGTCTTTATAGGCCTTTTTTTAAACAGATAGGATATTATTCTCGTTTTTGGAATGAGCGTGTTTATCAATTGCCTAAACTTTTTCCAACATCTAAATATAAAAATTTAGTGATTTGCGTGAAAGGAATCGGAGACAAAGATTTCTCTTGTTTAATTGCTGATTGCATTCCTGATCTTCAAGTTATTTTTAATGGTCAATGCTTCCCTCTCTACTGGTACGAAGAAAACAAGAACAAGCAGCAAACCTTGTCCTTATTCGATACCGAATCAAGCGATGATTACATCCGTCGAGACGGAATTACCGACTGGATACTGAAAGAAGTCCGTACCCGTTTCGGTAATGCCCGGAAGATCACGAAAGAAACCATCTTCTACTATGTGTATGGCTTGCTTCATTCCCCGAAATACCGGGAAGCCTTTGCGGCCGATTTGAAGAAATCCTTACCACGTATCCCGATCGTGGAAGATATAGACGCATTCCTCGATTTCTCCTATGCGGGTAAGCAACTGGCTAATCTGCATCTGAATTATGAGGAAATACCTGCGTATGAGGGCGTGACAGTCATTGGCGACAGGCAAAAGGAGGAAGCCCCGGATGGTCGTATGATTGCCGGAACTACGGATCTATATGCGGTCAAGGTGGATTATAAATACTATGAGGTAGAGAAAATGCGATTCCCCAAAAAGGGGCAAAAGGATACGATTATCTACAACAGCTCGATTCGCATAGAGAACATACCCGATGAGGCGTATGAGTACATCGTGAACGGTAAATCCGCTATCGAATGGATCATGGAGCGCTATCAAGTGAAAACCGATCCAAGTAGCTTGATCAAGAACGATCCGAATGACTGGAGCCGTGAGCATGATAACCCCCGTTATATCTTGGACTTGCTACTCTCCGTAATCAACGTGAGCGTACAAACCATGGAGATCGTCAAAAAGTTACCGGATTTAAAGTTGGAATAAGAAAATAGTAAAAGGGGCTTCTTGTGAGGAATTCATATTTATTATTTTATAATCTAGAGATACACCTAGGGATAAAGCTTGCATGCATATAAAGTCTTTATGTAAAGGAGCTAAAAAGGTGTGTTTATACGATAAAGTATTATGTATTTGGGGCGGACGATGAAGGAGTTGATCTATATTGTCAGACCTGTTTTAGGAAATCGGCTTGTAAAGTGTTAATCATTCCTTCGGAACCAATTTTAGGGTGATTTTTCAATGAACATATCCCCTTGTCTTTTTATTAATACGGATTTTTTCCTTATATTTGCGTCACTTTTGAACACGTATCAAATAATTTCTAAATAAATCAATTAAGAAATGACAAAGAGTGCATTACAAATCGCAAGAGCAGCTTACCAACCGAAGGTACCCGCTGCGTTGAAAGGTGCAGTGAAAGCCGTTGACGGCGAGTATACTCAATCAGTAGCCGATCAGGAAGAAATCAAGAAATTGTTCCCGAACACTTACGGAATGCCGATCGTTACATTCGAGAAGAGTAACGAGGAGAAGGCTATGCCTGTCATGAACGTTGGTGTGATCCTTTCCGGTGGTCAAGCTCCCGGTGGTCACAACGTGATCGCTGGTTTGTTCGACGGTATCAAGGCTCACAACGCAGATTCTCGTCTGTATGGTTTCATCTTGGGCCCGGGCGGTTTGATCGATCATAAATATATGGAATTGACGGCTGATATTATCGACGAGTACCGTAACACGGGCGGTTTCGATATGATCGGTTCCGGTCGTACGAAATTAGAGACGAAAGAGCAATTCGATAAAGGTCTTCAGATCTTGAAGGAACTTGATATCAAGGCTTTGGTTATTATCGGTGGTGACGATTCTAACACGAACGCTTGCGTATTGGCCGAGTATTACAAGGCTATCGGCGCCGGCGTACAGGTAATCGGTTGCCCGAAGACGATCGACGGTGACTTGAAGAACGCCCAGATCGAGACCTCTTTCGGTTTCGACACGGCTTGTAAGGTTTACTCCGAGGTAATCGGTAACATCCAACGTGACTGTAACTCCGCTCAGAAATACTGGCACTTCATCAAATTGATGGGTCGCTCCGCTTCTCATATCGCTTTGGAGTGCGCTTTGCAGACTCAACCGAACGTTTGTATCATCTCCGAGGAGGTTGAGGAGAAGAATATGTCTTTGGACGATATCGTTACTTACGTGGCTGGTATCGTGGCTAAGCGTGCCGCTGAGGGTAACAACTTCGGTACGGTATTGATCCCTGAGGGCTTGATCGAGTTCGTTCCGGCTATGAAACGCTTGATTGCCGAGTTGAACGACTTCTTGGCTAAGCACGATGCTGAGTTCAAGATGATCAAGAAGAGCGAGCAACGTGCTTATATCATCAGCAAGTTGACGAAGGAGAACTCTGATCTGTACGCTTCTCTTCCGGAGGGCGTAGCTCGTCAGTTGTCTTTGGACCGTGACCCGCACGGAAACGTACAGGTTTCTTTGATCGAGACTGAGAAGTTATTGTCTGAGATGGTTGGCAAGAAATTGGCTGAGTGGAAGGCCGAGGGCAAGTACGTAGGCAAGTTCGCCGCACAACACCACTTCTTCGGTTACGAGGGTCGTTGCGCCGCTCCGTCTAACTACGATGCGGACTACTGCTACTCTTTGGGTTACACGGCATCTTGCTTGATCGCCGCCGGTAAGACAGGTTATATGTCTTCCGTACGTAACACGACCGCTCCCGCTGATCAATGGATCGCCGGTGGTATCCCTGTTACTATGATGATGAACATGGAGAAACGTCATGGCGAGATGAAGCCGGTTATCCAGAAGGCTTTGGTTAAGCTTGACGGCGCTCCTTTCAAGGCGTTCGCCGCTAACCGTGACGAGTGGGCTTTGACTACTAGCTATGTATATCCGGGTCCGATCCAGTACTTCGGTCCGACGGAGGTTTGCGACCAGCCGACTAAGACTTTGCAGTTGGAGCAAGCTTAATACAGACTTATACATTATATAATATATAAGCTAGAGAGGATGTCATTTATTTGGCATCCTCTTTTTATTTACATACATTTGCCACGAGATCTTAAACCTAAAAATAAATCTTTATAACACATGGATTCCATGAAAAAGAAAATCGCCTATCTATTGCTCCTTTTGATGCTGATACCTGTCGGCTCGTTCGCCAAGGAGAAACGTACGTTCGAGATCAAGGACGGTCATTTTTATGTAAACGGGAAGGTAACCCCGATCCTCTCGGGTGAGATGCATTACCCTCGTATCCCTCATCAATATTGGCGGCATCGCCTTCGGATGATGCGAGCGATGGGCTTGAATACGGTCGCTACCTATGTCTTCTGGAACCTGCACGAGACGGAGCCGGGTAAATGGGATTTCGAGGGAGACAAGAATCTGGCCGAGTATATCCGGCTTCGGGAAGTTCGGGGTTGGGCTGCATCTGGTATTTCGACGTATCGTAGGGGGTTTCCTCACGCACGCCGCAGATCTTAAAGCGGAATTCGGGGTCGATTTTCACGGGCGTGTGTCCGTACTCGCCCTTGACCAGGCCGACGAACTGCGAGCTCTTGTTGGTGTACATCGGACGTCCGGCCTTCTCGTCGAGGGCGCAGTTGACGGCCTGCGCACCCACGATCTG
>OJNI01001775.1_pt1 | contig 12066 bp, 10 predicted proteins | sample 1597441 | NCBI WGS metagenome assembly OJNI01 (sample SAMEA2452131, study PRJEB22498) | human gut metagenome | reverse complement strand
GATTCGATCCGCCAAATTAAAGCCTTTCTATTAGAACAGATCGGCAGGTTGAATGGTAAGCGAATCCTCGGCATTGGAATCTCGGTGCCCGGACGAGTCTCAGAGGACGGCATCATTATCAGTATTCCTGACTACCCCCAATGGAATTCGGTGGAACTAAAAAGTATTTTATCGGAAAGCATATCTCTTCCGATTTATTTGGACAATGACACCAACGCCCTTCTTCTGTCTGCTAAATGGAACGGTCTCGTGGGAGACAGCCAATCCTTTGTTTATCTTAATACTGATGATGGTCTCGGCGCCGCCTTCATGCTGAAGGATAAGGTCTTCTACGGATCCAACAATCAGGCTTGCGAGATCGGACATATTACCATCGATCCCAATGGTCCTCTCTGCAATTGTGGAAATACGGGATGTCTACAGGCATATGTTAGTAATACCGAAATATTGCGCCGTATAAACAGTCTTCGTAGCGTTCCTGTTTCCAGTCTTGACGAGGCCATCGAACTCTACCGCAGTGGCGATCCCGCTATCTGTTCCGGTTTCTCCAGCGCTACAGCTTACATCGGTCTCGCTCTGCGCAATATCATTATGCTTTTCGACCCCGAATTAATCGTTCTGCAAAACAAGTGGTTGAATCGCCTTCCCGATCTATTTCACCATGTTCAAGACACGGTGTTCAAAACAAAGACCGACAGCGGTGGTCTTCCCATTCGTAACCATTTGTCCGTTTTGCTAAACCGTGATCGCCATATTATCGACACCGCTTCTGCTTGTATCGTATTTCATAATATCATGCGCAATTTCATCGCTTGATCGCATAACTGATATATTGTTATCAAAATGATTTATAACGATAGAGGCTGCTTGGAAAACTCCAAATAAAAATAAGATTTCCGCAATGCTGACATTATTGTACCTCCGAGTGCTTCGTAAATAGTTTTTGTGTCCTCCATTTTTATTATTCCTCCGTACGTTATATTTCAAAAAACCGTTACATCGTAAAGGAAAAACTCACTTGGCGGTTATCATATGCCCCTGCGATATTCGGTTGTGACAATCAAATCTCATAGTTCGTTCTGTTCTTAAATAGCCAAACTGCTCCGCTTAATGTACAGTTACGGTGTAAAAAAAGTCGCAATATCATTTCCTTAGTAAATACAAAACTCGAATGAATCGTGTTAAAACATAAACATGAATCCATAAATATGTTTTTTAATATAAAAAACTCCTAAAAGTGAAAAATCAGGAGTTTTTTTCAAAATAAATATTGATAAATAAAAAAAAATATGGTAATATATAAGATGTGAGTTTGCACGGCATAAGTTTATGTCCGCTCAGCACCATTAACAAATAATATTTTGCCGTCATAAATGTTGGCGGTTTTGGAGGTCAAATGATGTACAATAAGAAAACAATTGAAGATATTGATGTGGCGGGAAAAAGAGTTCTTGCAAGATGTGATTTTAATGTTCCGATGGCTGACGGCGTAATAACCGATGACAAACGTATCAAAGAAGCACTTCCGACAATAAAATACCTTTCGTCCCATGGCGCAAAAGTTATTCTTTGTTCTCATATGGGCAGGCCTAAGGGTGAATTCAATATGAAATATTCTCTCGCTCCGGTAGCGAAACGCCTCACCGAGCTCCTTGAAAAGGATGTTGTGCTTGCAAACGATGTTATCGGAGAGGACGCACACAAAAAAGTTGCCGCTCTCAAAGATGGAGATATCATGCTCATCGAAAATGTAAGGTTCCATAAAGAAGAGGAGAAAAATGACTCCGCCTTCGCCAAAGAACTTGCATCTATGGCTGATATATTTGTAAACGACGCTTTTGGAACCGCTCATCGCGCCCATGCCTCAACTGCCGGAGTGGCGGACTACCTTCCCGCCGTTTGCGGTTATCTTATTCAGAAAGAAATTACCATTATGGGGAATGCCCTCAACGATCCGAAGCGTCCGTTCGTTGCCATACTCGGTGGCGCAAAGGTTTCGGATAAAATCGGCGTTATCAACAATCTTATAGAAAAAGTAGACACTCTTATAATCGGCGGTGCTATGGCGTATACTTTTAATAAGGCGCGCGGACATAAAATCGGCACATCTCTTTGCGAAGAGGACAAGCTTGACCTGGCAAACGAATTGCTTGAAAAAGCAAAGGCTAAGGGCGTAAAGGTACTTCTTCCCGTTGATAACCATGTTGGAGATAAATATGATCCCGAGTGCCATGACCTTTTTGTTGACTCTGCGGATATTCCCGACGGATATATGGGACTTGATATTGGACCGGCAACCGTAATACTTTTCGGATATGCGATCAAAGGTGCCGGAACCGTTGTATGGAACGGTCCTATGGGAGTTTCAGAGTGGGACAAATTCTCTGCCGGAACCTGCGGAGTGGCAACCGCCGTTGCCGAAAGCAATGCAGTTTCAATTATCGGAGGAGGAGACTCTGCGGCGGCAATCGAAAAACTTGGCTTTGCCGACAGAATGACTCATATTTCCACCGGAGGCGGCGCATCCCTTGAGTTTCTCGAAGGACTTGAGCTTCCCGGAATCGCTTGTCTTATGGACAAGGATTAATTTTCTCTTACAAATTATTGAAAGGTTTTCTTGTCCGGTATAATCTGTAATAATAGATTTTATATATTCCGGATAACAGATTTGGTGATCTTAATGAATAAAGCAGCAAGAAAAGCCGTTATAGCCGGCAACTGGAAGATGAATATGACTCCTTCGGAAGCAAGTAAACTAGTATCCGAGCTTATTCCGCTGGTAGAAAATAAAAACGGTTGTGAAATAATTATATGTGTACCCTTTGTAGATATTCCTGCTGTTATGTCCGCCGTTAAGGGAACAAACATAAAAGTAGGAGCGCAAAATGTTCATTTTATGAAAAACGGCGCTTATACCGGCGAAATATCCGCTGATATGCTGAAAGAATGCGGCGTAGATTATGTAGTAATAGGTCATAGTGAGAGAAGACAGTATTTCGGTGAAACCGATGAAACGGTAAACCTTCGTCTCAAAGCAGCACTTTCTGCGGGACTTACTCCCATTCTGTGCGTCGGAGAGCTTCTTTCCGAAAGAGATCAGGGAATTACTGCAGAAACAGTTTCTGCCCAGACCAAAATCGCTCTGCTGGATGTTTCTGCTGAAGACATAAAACGCACTATTATCGCATATGAGCCGGTTTGGGCTATCGGTACAGGGCGCACAGCCACCTCCGAGCAAGCTGATGAGGTTTGCGGAATTATAAGAAATGTCATTTCGGATAAATATGGAAAAGAAATCGCAGAAGCAGTCACAATTCAGTACGGCGGCTCCATGAAGCCATCTAATGCTGCCGAGCTTCTCTCAAAATATAATGTGGACGGAGGTCTTATCGGCGGGGCTTCCCTTAAAGCATCTGATTTTGCAGCCATTATTGAAGCTGCGCAATGATTTTTCATAGAGGACTGCTGTGCTTTGTCGCGTCAGTCCTTTTTCCATACTACCGAAACGGAGAAGTCTGATGAAAAAATTCATTTTATTTCTTTCGACGATTATAACGATATTTTTATTGTATTTTGTCACCTCTTTGGCACAGGAAAGCTTTACCGCTTCACTCGATTCCGTTATTTTGTCTGAAGATAACACCAGCGTTGTTGTCTCTATAACACTGAGTGACGATTTTATATTGAATAATGAAGAAATATTCTTATTCTCGCTTCCTCCCGGAAATAACGGAAATATCGATGCGCTTGTGCCTATCGCGAAAATGAATGCTGATCATCCGCAGGTACAATTTTCTGTTTCATTCGATAAAGAAGATCTATCTGCCGTCCTTAACGGCTATCTTATAGCTATTTCTGACGATAATAATGAGTATTCAGCTATATCAGAACCCGTTTATATTTCAAATATATCCCAACTTGCGCTAAACACCTATGATTATCCGATAGTAAACTCAAAAAAAGGACTACAAGTACAGCTTACTGCTGACGCGCAGCTTCTCGGTATTAAGCATACGGTTATTAACGCTTTTGTCAATGATCTACTCAAAGACAATACTGAAAATTCTATCAGTTTTATATATGGCGGAAAAGAGTACAATATAGATCAGACCGCACTGAATATGTTGGATTATCGCGTAAAAACACTTTCGGATGCCGGTATACATATTTATATGAACATCCTCCTTGCATTTGATCCTTCCGCACCGGAGAATCTCTATTATAACGGCGCCGTGGGAAACAGCACAGCAAAATTGTATGCAATCAATGTTTCGGATTCCGAAAATGTCAAGCGTATAGCCGCGGTCATGCATTTTCTTACTGACAGATACACTCGGAATACGAAAAATTATGGCTTTTGCGGAAGCTATATTATCGGTTATGAAGTAAATAACGAAGCAGAAAATAACAGTGCGGCTCTTTCAAAATTAGAAGATTATGCTTATTCTTACTCTGTATTGCTCAGAGCCGCCGATGCTGCCGCGAGAACCGCTTATAAGAATGCACGGATATATGTCTCAGTATCCAATCAATGGAATATAAGTACCGAAAAATCAAAATCTGAGTTGTTTGGAGCACATGAGTTTCTTACTGAATTGGCAGAAATCTGCAAGGATGTTCCTTTTGGCATTTCTGTAAATCCATACCCTTCTGATCTTGGAATGACTGATTTTTGGAATGATTCCAATGCTAAAAATCATATTGACACTGAATATATTACTATAAAAAATCTTAATGTTTTTACAGAATATCTGAAAACAGATCTTATGCTCTTCGGTAATAATACAAGGCGTGCGCTTATCGGTGAATTTGGAGTAAGCGGAAAATATGGTGAAGAATCGGAGTACCTGCAAGCGGCTGCGTATGCCTATGCTTATTACACCGTTTGTCAAAATGATACGGTTGAAGCCTTTATATGGCATCGACATGTTGATCATTCAGGAGAGCCAGGGCTTTATTATGGACTTTATTCATCGGGAGAGCTTTTGCTTGATCCGCAATCCGAAAAGAAAATCCATTCCGTTATTTCATCAGTTGACACTTATGAAAATGACGGCTCTGTTTCAGCAGATTTAGATGCTTTACTTGAGTTCTTGCCAATTCATTCATGGGATGAATTACTTCCCTTTCTTTCCGATTCCGAAGGATTTTACAGAAAGCTCTTCAATTCCGAAGCCGTTGCTTTTCAGCCTAACAGTTTAACTTGGAATTCGGAATACCTATTTGATTTTTCAGAAAGTGTATACTCCTTTTATCCTTCCGATAATTCTCAGTATCTTGAGCAATATGAAGAAAACGGAAAAAAGTTCATGCGGGTAAGTCTCTTACCAGTAGCGCCTGTGGAATACATGGGAGCAGGATGTAATATTTCGGATATTTCACAACTTGCAAACGTAAGATATTTGGGAATCAAAGTCAGGGTTATTTCTAAGATAAGTACCTCCGATTTTAAACTTCTTATTACACATAGCGAAGCCAATGTTGATACCGTGCTCGATTGTTCATCGACTATTACGTGCGGCGAATGGACCGAGTTCTTCTTTCCTATTGAAGACGATTGCTTTTCCCATTCAACAGGCAGTGGAAAGCTAAAAATCTGGGTTAAGGGTAATACCGAAAGTGAAAATAATTTTTATCTTGATATTGAATCAATAAAGCTGTATTCCCCCGACATCTCAGATACCGCAAGGAACATTTTTCGTATTATTCTTCTTGCAGCGGTTTCAACTGTTATAATTCTAACTGCCGTTTTTTTCTTATTGAAACAAGGAAGAAAACGTAAGAAATAATGTTTTCCTGTTATTTATCGGCTGTTTGTTCACAGGCAAGTGCGGAACTGATTGCAAGACAAAGACTTTGCCTATATTCTTTATTCTCAAGAAGTTCCGCTTCCTGCTGATTGGATATAAATCCGCACTCGATCAGAACTGCAGGAGATTTAATTTTATATAATAAATAAATACTGCTTGTAGCTGGTTTTGTTTCCCTATTATTTTCCGGTTGAAGCATACTTTTTACCGATTCTTGAATTGCATCGGCAAGAACCTTACTTTCTGTATTATTAGGTGAATAGTATACTTGAAGTCCGGAATATTTACTTTGCGGGAATTTATTCATATGAATACTCACAAAGGGAATCTCCGGATTTGCTTCCGCTATTTTCAATCTGCCTTTTAGGTCCTGCATTTTTCTTGATCCTCCGGACTCAGGACAGGTCAATTCGGTATCGCTGTTACGTGTCATAATAACTTGAAAACCAAGAGCCGTCATCATTGCCTCTAATGTTTGGGATGTTTGAAGATTCAATTCTTTTTCTGGCATACCGGTAACAGATATTGCACCTCCGTCAGTACCGCCGTGACCGGCGTCTATTATTATTTGTCTTATTTCAAATCCGCTTGACATGATCCGCTTACTTTCTTTGTTAATATATCTGTCAAAGATTTGCTTTAATAAAAAAGCAGATAAAATAAGCAAGGCTGCAAGAAAAAAATATAAAATTATACTTCCGGAATGTTTTTCTGTTTTCATAATAACTAATCCTCGCTATCACTCACATTTCATATTAAAATTATATGCAAGAGAAAAATTATTCATGAACCGACAAAAATAAATCCTTTAATTGCCATATTGTAAAATCAGTGTTTGCCCAATTTTCCTATGTGAAGCCATTCCTGTTCCTTTACTTTTCATAGAATTTCTATCTGTTTTATACAGAGAAACGGAGTACCGAATGAAATCAAAAACTGTATATATTTGCTCTGAATGCGGTTATCACGCGGCAAAATGGCTTGGAAGATGCCCTTCCTGCAATTCATGGAATACAATGGAAGAGCAAATTGTTGCTGACGAAAAAAAAATATCTGCAAAGCAGCCCCCAACTTCCATATATTCCGGGAAAAATACCCCCGCAGTTCTCCTTGACGAGCTTGAGATGCCAATATACATGCGGGATAAAACCGGATATGAGGAGTTTGACCGGGTTCTTGGCGGAGGTCTTGTGAACGGTTCTGTTATACTTATTTCCGGAGAACCGGGCATTGGAAAGTCAACGCTTCTGATGCAAATCTGCGGTAAACTTTCTACCGAAGGACATAAAATTTTATATGTTTCAGGAGAAGAATCTCCCGGTCAGCTCAAACTGCGTGCCGATAGACTCGAGGTCAAAAGAGGATCTCTTTATATCCAAACCGAAACTAACATTGATAGGATCATGGAGGAAATAGATAAACTGTCCCCTGATATAGTAATTGCAGATTCTGTTCAAACAATATACTCTGACAGTTCTTCGTCTTCTCCGGGCAGTATAACCCAGGTTAAAGAAGCCTCTATGCGTTTTATAGGATTAGCAAAAAACGAAGGGATTTCGGTAATACTCGTCGGACATGTCAATAAGGAGGGCGCAATTGCAGGACCGAAGGTACTTGAACATATGGTAGATGCAGTGCTGCATTTTGAAGGAGAACGTGAAAATTCTTATAGGATTATCCGCGCTGTAAAAAATCGTTTTGGTTCCACAAATGAAATCGGTGTCTTCGAAATGACCGCTAAAGGGCTTTCAGAGGTTTCCAATCCTTCCGAATCCCTTCTTTCCGGACGTCCTAAGAACGTTTCAGGTAATTGTCCCGTATGTATCATGGAGGGAACACGTCCCATAATCGCCGAGATTCAGGCGCTTGTAACCAATACTGTTTTTCCTTCTCCCAAACGCACTTCAAATGGATTTGATTATAACCGCCTTTATCTTCTCTTAGCTGTGCTTGAAAAAAGAATCGGACTTCGATTTTCTTACTGTGATGTTTATTTGAACGTTATAGGAGGTCTGCGTCTTGACGAGCCTGGAGCAGATTTGCCTGCTGCACTGGCTCTTATATCCTGTATAAAAGATATACCTCTGCCTGATGATTTGATTGCTGCCGGAGAGATCGGTCTTTCCGGTGAATGCCGGGCAATCACTAATGCTGAACAGCGAGTGCGCGAAGCGGAACGTCTTGGATTTTCAAGAATTCTTCTGCCGTCAAAAAACGTAGGTGCCGGAAAACTTAATCCTAACGCTTTTAAAATAAAAATTGAACCTATAAAAGGATTATATGATGCTCTTACTATCATAAAAAAGTAAATTATTATTGCAGAAGCGGACTGTCACATTCAATGACAGCCCGCTTACAATTTTGAATTGATTTTTCACATATAAATAATCACGTTGTTGGCAACTTTCTTGATATTAGCTTTATTATTTATACTTAATCCTTTAACCTAATATCTTTCTACGTTCCAAACCTTTTATTTATTCATTCGTCTTTATTATTCTTATCTGATTCGGAAGAATCGTTATCACTTTCCGGTAAAAGTTCGACTAATGCAGAGATCACTCTATGTTCAGTGATATTTTCAACCTTAATATGAAGTCGCCCGATATCGAGCTCCGGCGTTTCTCCGTCAGCAGGAATTGTCGTAAATCTGCTGAAAATCAGACCGGATAAGGTTGTGAACTCATCATCTTCATCGGAAAAGTTGATATTAAACTCTTCTTCTATCGTTTCAAGCTCTACACTTCCCTGCATTCTCCATAAATTGTCGGAAATCTTTTGCAATTCCGGTTCATCAGCTTTATCATCGGTCTCATCGTAAATATTACCTACGATTTCCTCAAGGAGATCTTCCATTGTAACAAGACCGGAAGTGCCCCCGTATTCATCAAGGACTATAACCATATGACAATTTTTCGACTGCATATCGCTGAATAATGCGTCTGCTCTTACTGATTCCGGAACAAAATATGGCTCGTAAACTAGTTCTTTTATTGTCTTTGGCTGATCAGAAGAAATGCTCAAAAGAAAATTTCTGGTGCTCAATATTCCAACAATATTGTCAATGCTTTCTTCATACACAGGAAATCTTGAAAAGCCCGTTTCTTTTATCGTATTGAGAATTGCATCATTTGTGTCTTCAATATCAATCGCTGTCATCTCGGTTCTGTGAACCATTACGTCGGCGGCAGTAATATTATTGAACTCAAAAATATTCTCAATCATTTCCTTCTCATTTGTTTCAATATTTCCGTCCTCTTCTCCGGCATCCACCATAAGACGAATTTCCTCCTCAGTAACCTCCTCTGTTTTATCATTAGGATCTATTCCGAGAAGTCTGAGTACACCGTTTGTTGATGCAGAAAGCAGCCAAACGACAGGCTTTGCTACAATTGCAGCTCCGTTAATAATACCACATACTGCCATTGCAACCTTTTCCGGTTTTTTCATAGCAATTCTTTTCGGGACGAGTTCTCCCAAAACAAGAGTTACATATGAAAGGATAAGAGTAACTGCGATTATTGAAATCGTATCTAAAGTTTCCGGAGCAATTGAGGTGAAATTCAAATCGTGATAAATCCATGAACTGATTTTTCCTGCGAAGTTATCAGCTGCAAATGCAGAACCCAAAAAACCGGCAAGCGTTATACTTATTTGAATAGTCGAAAGTAATTTTTCGGGGCATTTGATCATTTTTAAAATTCTATTAGCTTTTTTGTCTCCTTCCTCCGCAAGCTTTTCCACTTTTTTTTCATTAAGTGAAACAAGAGCAATCTCGGAGCAAGCAAAAAAAGCATTGATCAAAATAAGTATAAGCTGTAATAATAATTGACCCCATAACGGATCGGGCAAAAAAATTCCCCCTTGCAATATATATTTTTATTATTATACTATATTATTGCAAGCAAGTCAATCTTTTTAAGAAAAATAATTAATAACAGAAAAAACAGTAACAGAGTGCTTTTTATCAGCACTCTGTCAAAGATAGGTTTATTTATAAATTAAATTCACCGTGCATTCTATGGTTACATATCCTTTTTTCTCGCACAAGCAGCCACAACAGCAGCAATAGCTTCCAAAATCTTTTATTTCATTAATTTTAAGATTGATTCCAAGTGAAGATGCGCGATTTTCGGCATCCTTTATAGCAAGAGAAAGGGCTTCTTTTTCGTATTTTTCCATGCTTTCTAAAGAATAATTAACACATCCTATATAGGATACTCCATTGGAAATCAATTCCTCAGTTATCAAATCTACCTTATCCGTTTTTTTTGACGTCAGAATAAAATTTTTCGAAACCACAAATTTTCCGGTGCATGAATCCTCATACAAGCAAAAGGATTCTTTTGATGTTTCTCCATATGAATTGCAGGAAGTAATAATTTTTTTTGTTAAAGCTTCACTTTTTCTTAAAGCATCCGATTCGTTTGCCGCTCTGCTTTCTATTTCAAAATGAATCGAAACCGTATCTGCAGGCGCATCAACGCTTCCTTTTCCTGTAATGATAACATTCTTTACGTTATCAAAATCATCAGCGAAACAATTTATTGCAAAAGTTGATGTCAATACTATCAACATGAATATAGAAATAATTTTCTTCATTTTCATTGCCTTTCTTTATATAATTAGTAGTATATAATTAGTTTATCCTTTTTTATCAATAATAAAAGTCTTTTTTTGAGTCAAAAAATACCTTTCTGTCCTGGCAGATCAAAATAAAAAAGGTTTTATTCACATATATTGACATTTAAAGCCGGCAGTGGTATACTTTACTCTATAAATTAAAGGTGGATGAAAATATGACACTTGATAATCTTCCCGTCGGGAAAACGGCGATTATAAAATCGGTAGGCGGAGAGGGAGCCCTCCGCTTACGGTTATTGGATATGGGATTAATTCCGAGAACAAAAATAAGCGTAATAAAAGTTGCTCCCATGGGAGATCCGATTGAAATTAATGTAAGAGGATATGAACTCACAATACGAAAAGAAGATGCGGCAAACATTGAGCTTATAGACGAGGTGTCAAAATGATATTTGCGCTTGCCGGAAATCAAAATTGTGGAAAAACCACGCTTTTTAACGCACTGACCGGTTCTAATCAGCATGTCGGAAACTTTCCGGGCGTTACGGTAGACCAAAAATCAGGCGAAATAAAAGGGCAAAAGGGCTGCACAGTTGTTGACCTTCCCGGAATATACTCGATACGCCCCTATACGCAAGAAGAAATTGTAACACGCGATTTTATACTTGACGGAAAGCCTGACGGTATTATTAATATCGTCGATGCTACAAATATTGAAAGAAATCTCTATCTTACCCTTCAATTACTTGAATTGCATATTCCTACTGTCATTGCGTTAAATATGATGGATGAGGTTAGAGCCAATGGCGGTTCCGTTAACGTTAAGCTTATGAGCGAACAACTTGGCGTTCCAATAATACCTATCAGTGCTTCTAAGGGAGAGGGGGTATCGGAACTCATTTCTCAAATCGTAAAAACCGCTAAAAATCGAATATTACCCTCCATAATGGATTTCTGTGGAGACGGTCCTGTACACCGTTGTATTCATGCAACAGCACATATTATAGAAGATCATGCTGAACATATAGATGTCTCCGCCCGTTTCTGTGCGACAAAGCTGATAGAAGGCGACGAGTCTTTTGCCAAAAGGTTGGAGCTTGACGGTAATGAACTTGAACTTTTGGAGCATACTATTATTGAAATGGAAAATGAGACAGGTCTTGATAGAAATGAAGCTCTTGCCGACATGCGATATACCTTTATAGAAAAAGTAGTTGAAGCATCGGTGGTAAAATGTCATGAAAGTAAAGAACACAAAAGAAGTGTAATGATTGACAAAATATTAACCGGTAAATACACGGCAATTCCGATGTTCTTCGCTGTAATGTTTGTGGTCTTTTGGCTGACTTTTGATGTTATAGGTCAGCGTTTGTCGGATTTACTCTCTTCCGGCATAGATTATCTTACCGTTGCTGTGGGCAAATGGCTAACTAATTACGGTATCAATCCTGTTGTTCGCAGTCTGATTATTGACGGCATTTTTACAGGTGTAGGAAGTGTTCTCAGTTTTCTTCCGATTATTGTTGTCTTGTTTTTCTTTCTTTCTATATTGGAAGATACCGGTTATATGGCTCGTATTGCTTTTGTCATGGACAAACCGCTTAGAAAAATCGGGAAAGGTATTTTATTCTTATATTGCTGATTAGACATTTTTAAATTATAGGTTTGATAT
>OJNI01001756.1_pt1 | contig 12156 bp, 9 predicted proteins | sample 1597441 | NCBI WGS metagenome assembly OJNI01 (sample SAMEA2452131, study PRJEB22498) | human gut metagenome | reverse complement strand
GTACTTGGAATGACACTAACTCCAGATATTGCATTGGCTGCTGTAGCTGAACCACCAGCATCTTTAGTACTTGCTACGGCTGGTGGTGGTAAAACTACATGGGCACAAACAAAAGCTATTCTGCAAAAGATTACACGTAAATCACGGTTACATCCTGGGCATAAAATTAAGGGTGCTGCCATTTTGTGCCTGGTTTATAACAAACATAATGTGCAGGACATGATTGATAAGCATAAAAGAATGGTTGCAACATTGCGAGCAAGAAATATTAAAGGACTGGACATTGATGATGAAATAAATGCCTGTACTTTGCATAGTTTCTGTGATTTTTGGAGACGAGAGTATGTTGCTAAAATGGGATTGCTTGGTGCAACACTTTTAGAGCAGTCACAAGCTGAGTCTTTTATGATGCGTGCGATCAAGATTGCCTGCAAAAAAATGGGTATGGACAAAGAAGCCAATACAATTGATTCATCAGATATGTTTGGTTTGTACATGTTTTATCGTGAAACAATGTGTCAATCTGTTCAGGAGCTTAAGTCTTGTGATAAATTTGTGGATCTTGGGTCACCTTTAGAGCTTATCGAGGCAATTTTTGCTCAATATGAGCGTTCGAAAGAGCTGAGTCATAAGTATGATTTTGTGGATATGCTTTACAAATTTTATTGCTTGCTTCGTGATGATGATACTGTACGCACAAGAGTTCAGAGATTTTATGAGTATGTAATCGCTGATGAGGTACAGGATTTCACACCATTGATGTGGTCAATTCTGCAGCTGATGGTTTCAGACGGCACACCATTAACTTGTATTGGTGACGAGGATCAGAACATCTATATGTTCCGCGGTGCAGATATTAAAAATCTTCTTCAGTTTACAAGTATTTTTGAGGGCGGTAGAATTTACTCTCTTGAATATAATCGTAGATGCAAAAAGCGGATTCTTGATGAAGCACGAAAAGTTATTGAAATGAATACTTTACGATTTAATAAAGTGTTACGTAATACTAAAGATGGCGGTGAAGTTACATATGAATCATATAATACTCTTAATGGCCAGTTTGTGAATGTTTTGAAGTTAGTTAAGAGTATGTCAGTGCCTGAGCTGGAGAATACAGTAATTTGTTACCGAGAGACTGCTTCGAGCACAATCTTAGCTGATATGCTAATGGGCGAGGATATTATTTTTAATGTCATTAGTGGCGTTGGTCCTTTTTCACATGAGTTATATCGACATATGTTTGAAATTATGAATGCTTTGGAGATGCCTTATGATATGCATAATTGTATTTCTTTGTATAAGGTTCTTCCGTGTACAAAAGATGAATTTCAAAAGGCAATTGGATATGATCCAGCAAAAGGTCGGTTTAAAAATGATAATGTTCGTGGTATCCATTTCAAGGATTTTGATTATGGTAAATTACAGGAACGTGAATCTTTTGTAACTACAATGAATACTCTCGCAGAATTATCAGCAAAGATCTCTAATACATCTGTTGCAGAAATCTCTGCAGCTGTCTTCCAGCTTATGAATAAGTATTTTTGGGGATTTAAGAAATCTTGTAATAGATTCCCTGATGTTGATGACATCATGCAGGCAAGAATCCTGAAGTATTTTCAATCACCATTACTTTATACAAAATTTTATCAGAACTATCAGCATAAAAAGAGTTGTTATAAGCATTATACAGCTGAGCGTTCCGGCTTGACCATTTCTACATTTCATTCTTTAAAGGGTCTTGAGTTTGACAATGTAATTGTTATTTGTATGGATGACTCAATTTATCCTAATTTTCACAACATTGATTCTCGTGCATATCTGCCTTCCGTGAAACAGGCATTAAAGGAATCAGAGATACGCTTATGGTATGTTGCAGTGACTAGAGCAATTTCTAAATTGCATGTATTTTACTTTAAGGATAACCCTAGTTTGTTTGTAAGATTTGCTTTACAAGATAATTTTCCTGTTGCAGGAAAATTTCAGAATGGTGCAGATGCTTTTGAAAGTCAAGATGATGCTGATACAGAAGAACTTCAAAAACTTGTAGAGGCTCCAGTGATGGCACGTAATGAAATACAGCAAGCTAAAACTGAAACTCCTGCTAAAATTGATATGTTTGAAACTTCATTATCAAGTGAAGAAATGGAAGCTTGCAATGAATTTAATGATTTTGACGAACTCGATGATTTAGATGATCTTGATGATGTTGATAATGTTTCTAGTGTTTCTGATGTTGATAAATCAACTTTAAATTCACCACAAGCTGATAATAATACTGAATGTCAGCAGTCAAATAATATTGATAATTATGTGACATCATCTGCAACGGAAACATTGGCACCTGATAAAAAGGTAACGTCTGGTATTTCAGAATCATTTGTTGCAGAAAAACGCTCTACAGAATCTGATAATAAACTTATTTGGCAGAACACAGCAGATTTAGTACATGAAGCTTCTGCTAAAGAAGATAATACCTCTGAAAAGACAGGTAGTGCCAAAGAAGATACGCAGGTCCAGCTTAAGAGTGGTAAGAGTTTGTACCTTAATAAACTTCTTAGTTCATTTTAGGAGGGAACATGTATCAATTTGATAAGATTGAAACAAATTTGAATTTTTATGATCAGCTTGATAGACTTGGCGTTCAAGATATTTTGAATCATCAGGCCTATCAGAGTCCTGATTTTTGCAACTGGTTCCGCGTGAACCAGTTTCTGCTTGACTTAGTTACAAACGGTAATACTAAATCAGCATTAGTGTATGGTGATTATGATGTTGATGGATTAATGTGCGCAAAGATCATGGAAGATGCTTTAAAGCATCTCGGTGTAAAAAAAGTTGATGTATATCACTATACGCAGAGAACACATGCATTGGACACATTAGCAGTACAGCAAGCCATTTTAGGGCAATATGATTATTTTATTGTGTGCGATACCGGCTCATCTAGTATGGAGTTATTAAATCGAGTTGCACGACATGGCATTAGAATTGTCGTTTTAGATCATCATGTTTCTAACTATTCTTACGAAGAGTTTAATGACAATACTGCGATTATTAACACTAAGTTGGAGAATATGTTTACACAAACTCAGACATTTGAGTTGAGCGCTGGTGCTCTTTGTTACGTAGTAATTCGTAAATTTTGTGAGGAGAATGGCTTTGACCTTTATAAACCATTGGCAGCTTATGCGACTGTAAGTCTTTATTCTGACTGCATGAATATGGCTAACTCTTTTAATCGTGCTATTTATTATGAATCTAAGGCAATTCCTCGTGAGAACTTACCACATTTGATAAAGTTGTTTTTAAATGATTATAGCGTTTTTGGTGCAAGATATATCGGCTTTTGGTTTGCACCAAGGATAAATGCTTTATTCAGGTCTGAAAGTTTTGATGTTTTAAATCAGCTGTGTTTTGATGCTCTTGACTATAATAATGAAGTTGTTATATGCGAAATAATAGAAGATCTTTATGGTAAGATTCGTGAGCTAACCAAAGAACTTGCAGATATTATTGAAGTTACAGAATTGGATCACTTTGTGGTTGGAGATCTTCAAAGTGTGGAAGAATATTATAACATTGAAAAATATAAGATTTATAACTATACAGGTCTTGTAGCAAATATGTTATCTGAAAAATATGGAAAGGCTTGTGTTGTGTATTGCTTTGCTGGCAGTGAAATAAAGGGTAGTGTGCGTGACTTATTCTCAAGAGATTATCTAAGTTTATTTCAACATATCTGCAATGCTGGTGGGCACCCACCAGCTTTTGGTTTTCATATAGGTGCTTTTGACCTTGATACCTTTTTAAACAGTCTAAGGTATCTTGATGCCAATTTTTCTATTGATGATATACACAATGAGCCTATCATCTTGCCAATGACAGCAATTGTTCCAGATGAATTGCTGATAAATGATATTGCAACTTACAACGAGTTTTCAGGCCAAGGTTTACCAGTCGTTTATATTAAAAAGCAGTTGGTAGGAATTAAGAAAGAGATAAAGACTCCTTATAACTTCAAATACAAATGGGGCAACCTTTTTATTCAGAGTGACTATAGTATCCCATTTGGTTCTTATGTCCTGCTTAAACCTATACAGACAATGACTACAAAATTACTTGTAAAGTAGGAGGTTTTATGAGTACTTTATTTGTTGTAAGCCCCTGCTATCTCGAATCAATCTATCATGAGTCAAAAAAATATGATTTTGATTTGCAGGGTTATGGTTCATTTAACATGGCGCTTAACGGTTTAATCAAAGTTAATTGTTCAGACATTTTAGGTTTCGCATTTGCTGGTATGCATTTACCTGGTTCGAGAACAAAAGAGTTCAAATCTATGCTTCAATTTTTTGATAGCATCGAACTCATGCATGCTAATAAAAAATTTGTAATTGCTACAGATGAATCTGTAGCCCCGTGGGGTAAGATATTTAAACGATATCATGATATCCGGTTTGTTAAAGTTCCATCTTATGACTTTATGTCAGATATTATTGTTAATAAACAAATCTTTGGCAGTATTCTTTTAGACAATGCGGATCCTTATGTTTTTGAAAGAAAAGCAAATCATCAGATTGACTTTGATACCCCAAGACTTGAGTATGTGCCATTATTTTCTGATGCGCAGATTCAGTGCGTTTCCAAAGTTGATATTCTAGATACTTTTGAAAGAACTCTTGATAATGATGCTGTGTTCCGTCGTTTTAAGGGTGAGAAAGCTGATCTTCAATATTTTAGAATGTATTACATTTCATTATTAATGCAAAATAAAAATGCAATTTTAGACGCACGAAATCATATTGATGAAATTTTAGATGCATGCCAGGAAGATACTTCTTCTTGGTGTGCATTACTTGCAGTAAAGAATTATATGGAGGGAAATATTGATGAATGATTTTCTAACAAAATTTCCCATTTCACAGGAAGTTGTTAATATTTTTGAACAAGGTCTTATTGAAGACAAAAATGTTATCGTTCAGATGCTGGAGGAGTATAAGTTTTTAACCAGAGAGCAAATACTTGATGTTTTAAAAACAGATACTGACTATCCTTTCGTATCCTTAGATAATACACATATTTTAAAGTCTTTTAATTCAGAAGTTGTTTATTATTGTAATGAATCAGAGGCTTATGTGTATATTTATGGTTTTACTGATATTTCTTACAATGTTAATCGTATTGAATTGCAGTTAAGTCAGTACAACGTACATTTTCATCGGATTACACCTTACAATTTCCGTATTCTGATGATACATCATTATGCACCAACTTATGATGCACTGGTTTTATTTAAACGTATTTTACTTGAGGCTTTGAAGGTACATGCAACGGATATTCATTTTGATACAAAACATTTTAAAGTGACACCAGATTATACTGTAGCTTTTCGTATTGATGGTGATATGCATCCGTATACTGAGTTTTTACTTGATGAGCGTTTAAATAAAGAGATCATCTCAAAGCTTGTCGAGGTAAAGACAAATGTTGCTTCATTGGATTTGAATAGCGCAGAAGGGATCACTGCAGTTGCTAAAGATGTTCTTGGAACTGGAATTGCAGAATTACGTATTAGTGCCAATCAATGCTTAGACGGTTATCATTACGTTATTAGAATCCAAAAAGCTGATACCATATCATTTACTTTGAATGAGCTTGGATTTCATCCAAATATCATAACTGATCTAAGTTACATAACCAGAAAACGTAGTGGCATCACACTGATTACTGGTGCAGTAAGAACTGGTAAAAATACAACAGCTTTTGCAATTGAAAATGAAATGGTTAAGTTACCAATAAAGTTGGTTTCTTATGAATATCCTATTGAGGTTCTGATGCCAGTATCTCAGGTTGACTATGCAAATAATGAGGAGATTCTATTGAACGCTATTCGTTTAGCAAAGAAGCAAGATGTAAATGTAGCTTTTCTAAATGAGATACCTAACAAGGAAGTTGCATTTGCTGTGCAAGACCTGGTAAATAGCTCTATCCATGTAATTACAACCATGCATTTGGATAGATTGCGGTTGCTTCCATATCGCTTAAAGGAGTACTATGGCACATCATATAAAGATGTAATAAGTCAGATAAATGGAGTATTCAACCAGAAAATGTTTAGTGTCCCATGCCCTCACTGTCAGCAGCAAATTCTTGTTGATGATATTGAAGATATACGAAAACGAGAATTGTTGCAAAAGTATAAGATTCCTTTTGCTTATAGAAATAGTGGGTGTACTGTGTGTAATGGTACAGGTCATATTATTGGACGCAATCAGCCATATGCAGAGCATTTATTATTTACAAGTGACATAATTGATGCTTTGCTCGAGTGCGATGAACCATATCAAATGGAGCATGTTTTGCAGGATGCTTTAACTAAGGCTAATCAGACTCTTGAAGTTTATATGACTGCAGCCATTGGTGAAGGTAAACTTGCAATTGATGCAATGGATAGTATTGTTTAGGAGGTACTTATGCTATTTATGAAACGAAATAAGCAGGAGCCTTTTGATGAGGATGTTGACATTACCGCAACTTCTTCAGATGAGGATATAAAGACTTCTACAAAATCAGTCAGTTCGTTATTTAGTGGGCTTTTCTGCAGGTATGATAGCGATTATGATGATAGCTATATCAAATGGTTATTGTCTGATGCTGAGAATGTGCCTATTCCAGTGATTTTACTGCAGTCAAGTATTTCGCCACTGGATGCAAAGATTCCATCAGTTGATGAATTATCCAAAACTGTTGAAATTCCTGATGACTATATTCCGGCATCAACAGTGCTTCCATCAGGTGATGATTCTGATGATGAAGATGACCCAGTGATTTTGTAATTTATCATTTATGATTGGAGATTTTATGAAAAGGATTTTAATTGCAGTGATATTAATTATTGGTATTGCTGGTGGTGGGTATCAATATTTACAGCTGATCTCTGCTAAAGATGTGAATCAACATTTAGAGTCTCAGATAAAAGATACTGATTCGCAAATTACCCAGTATCAGGAAGAACTAAAAGCATTACCAATTTCAAAGTATTCTTCTAACTCAGAACTTGTATCAGCATTTTTAACATCTAAAGATGCAAAGCTGTTACAGATAACAGCTCAAGATAAAGATGCTGCTGGTGATTATAGTAATATCGTAACTGTAAAGACAATTGACGATGTTGCATACTTCACTAATACAATTTCTCGAATTGTAGTAACTTTGTCTTATAATGATTTTAGCAAAGCATTCAAATATATTCAGTCGGTTGACGCTCCATTTTCATCTATATCTTTCGACTGCAATAAAAAAATAATTTCACTTTATTTAACACCAGTGACTATAGGAAGTTCTGATATTTCTAATGAAGTAACCGATTCACCTTCGGACATTACTACAACTGAAGCAGCTCAGGATCAGTCAAATACAGATTCTGATATCACTTCATCTGCGCAGGAGTCGTCTCAATTTGATATTCAATATTTAGGGGGTGATGAATAGTGATTAAAGCTGTTATTGATTTTGGAACCAATATTAAGTTCATTTTAATGAAAGGAACTTCATTATTTCAATATACAACATTCGATTATTCATCGGATACACTTAGTTACTTGTATGCTTTAATGAAGGATAAAAACATTTCTGAAATAACTTATTGTCTACCAAGTTATTTTTCCAAAGAGATTTTATTGAATTCAGTAGCATTGTCACATGAAACGCTTGCTTTTTCTGATGGTTATTTTTGTGTAAGTTTGGAAGATTTATCAAAGTTAAAGCATCTGGCTGAATCATTACATGTTTCAAATGTACATTACACTGAACAGGAGCTGCTTTGCATAGACGATGGTATTTATGCAATGGAGTGCAACAATCTTTGTAGAATTCTTGTAAAGTATCATGGAAAAATTGTTGAGTGCGACATGCAAACAGAGTCTACTGCCGCAACTATGATACAGCAGTATTACTTAAAGTACAATTTGCACAATATTGTAAATTTGGTAAACCACAGTGATTATGATTTGTTGCCAACCGTATTTGACAATATTTTTGCTGTTGATAATGTATCTGTAACAAATGACTTGACTTATCTTGCCTGGGTTATGCAGGCAGAGTGGCATACAATCGATGATTATTTTACAAGTCCATTCAGTGCACAAACTTTAGTAACTGATGACACCGCTGATACTTCAGATGCTAATTTATCTATAACTAAGCCTTTTGCTAATATCAGAAAATCATCAGAGACATTAACTAAAGTAGATGATCAAGATGACATTGAAACAAGTGCTGTACCTAATACTACAGAATCAATAAGTAGTAAGTCACATATAGTAAAAAATTATGCTGGCAGCGTAAAGAAACCAGCTAAAAAGTCTTTCTTAACTGCATTCGTTGCAGTCATTGCTATTGCTGTGATTTTAAATGTCGGTTTACTCTACTTAAGAAACTCTGAAAATAAAAAGTATACACAGGAGTATGCATCATTTTTAGACAAGTCTTCACAACTTACAGATTTAAAATCTAAATATAACTTACTTTCCTCAGTAACAACAACTGAAACAAGTTCAGGTGTTTTATCTTTTTTAAAGGATACTGAATTACTAAAGAATAAAAATGTAAAGCTTACAAATTTTGCGATTGAGGGGTCAACTGTAACATTAACTGTTACAGCATCTTCTGACACAAAGTTCTGGGCTTTTCATGATAAATTAGGTGAGACATACAATATTACAAATGTGGCTGATGGGGATCCACCAAAATCTGGTGTTTGTCATGTTATCACACTTATGCTTTAATTTGTAGAGCTAGGTATAGGAAACTATACGTAGCTCTTTTCACGTTTATATAATGAAAAGAAAGGAGAGCAAAATGAGACTAGGAACATTTTGGGGTTTTACTGCACCAACTCTTTTACTAGCTTATGACGATACTGACGAAATCTCTAGTATTATTCAGTTTATGCGAGACTCTACTAATAGTGATATTATTAAAAATCTGCATATTGAACTGTATTTCTTAATGAAGTCAAAAGAGCTTGGAGAGGTAAGTTTGCTGCCACCTGAAGGCGGCTATTTTAGTGAACGATATCCAGATGCCTTCATTTCCTATGGAACATTCGTAAATGCCGGTGTTCAGGATGTTGCTCAGATTGATTTAGTGAATGAGGTAGTTCATAAAGTTGCTCAGAAAATTTTAACTGGTGAGAGTAAAGGGAAATTTGTAAAGATTAATCATACAGTTTATGATACTGTGCAACCTGTGATTTCATCTTACATACAGGAGAATGAGTTTTATTCTTCTGATGTTCATAAGATTGTGAATAAAATTTATCGCGATCTTTTGTCTGAATCAGGTCATTCGGCTGTTTTTATAATAGAGAATGAATTTTCGTGTTCTAAAGCATTGCCTGAGAAATTTCTCCGCAATAATGTTTCTATTGAATCTGGTATAAGTTTACAAAAGATTTATGATTATTTTCAGCATAGAATGTCAGATATCGAAAAGCTGTTTGATGAAACAAAGGCATTTAGTGCTTCAGAACTTAAGGTATTTAACTTTGAGTTGTCTGAGTTTTTGAAACGTAAGCCAGATTATCTTGAGTTGCTGACTTTGAACTGGTTTGATTATGCAATTAAAAGCAAATCTGCGATTATTTTACAGCAAAGTGTTGAAGATTATAGATTAAATCTTGAACAGTTAAAGAAAGCTATTGAGACTTCTGTTGAAGTTTTAAATGTAAATGAATCATCTGAGGTGGAAGTAGACCGTTCTCTTCTAGTGGTTCCTTACATTGATCATCCTACTGATTATACAAACGATGAATTACAGGTGATAAACAATTTGTTTGAACATGCACAGAATTTTACAGCTGAAATGGCTGCAGAGAAACTTGGTATTTCAGCTGAAGATTTTGTGGCAAATACACAAGCTGCTTGTAATGTCGGGATCTGCGGTTTGAATGAACAGACAAAAGAGTTGTTTATGGATTCATTAAATAATATTGTAATGTCAGATTCATTCGTTTGTAAAAAGTCGCAGGAATACTTGAATCAGATAAATCAAAGTATTTTAAATGCTGAGCAGCTTCTTAGAAATATTAAGCCACTTGGCGCAGAAATTTAGGAGGAAATGCATGAATACATTGTGTGTTATTGACGTGTCCGCAGTTGTTTATACGGGATTGTATAGTCAAAGGTATCAGGATAGATCTGCTTTTGGGTATCCAACTGGCGGAATACATTTTTTCATGGAACAATTACTTGTTCCATTGTATGAGTACAATGACATAGTCCTGTGCTTTGATAGTCCAAATTTTCGTACAAAATTGGAGCGTTCTTATAAAAGTGGAAGATCACATAATGCAGTTGCTATCAGTCAGATTGAGGCATTATACGAGTATTTGAGCTATTGCGGGTTTAGTTGTTACAAGTGCGATGGCTATGAGGCAGATGATATTATTGATTGGGTAATTGATACGTTCAAAGAGAAGTATTCCCCAATTATTATTGTTGGTAATGATATGGATCTTGCACATTCAATCAGACCAAATGTCATTTTTAGATCATGCCGCAGCGATATGAATATTATCAAGAGATCCTCATTTCCAAACGCTATTAAAAAGGATGTTTACATTCCATACAATATGGTTAGTATTTGGAAATGTTTATGTGGTTGCCCAAGTGATGGCGTGCCGCAGTTCAGGACTGAAGGTGGTTTGTCTGGATCTGAATTATACGATACTTGTGTACAAACTTATATCAGCAGTAATCTTGTTGATGATTATGGCAAGACAACTTCAATTCACTTATTCAAATTTTGGGCAGAGAAATCTGGTCTTTTTTCAGATCAGGACTTGAAAAAACTTGATACGAGAATTAAAGTTATCTTTCCTGCCGAATGCCCAGAAGATTTGGATTTTAAACCTGTAAACAAGTCACATATTGATTATGATAAAATGTCAAAAGTCCTTACGATGTTTAATGTTGCGGATGCTTTGTTTGGCACCAAGAATTGTAATGGTGTTCCAATGAAGAATGAGTTTTGGCGTGTGCAACTAACTGACTCTGATAAGCAGTTGGTCTATGACTTGGCACACAAATTAAATTCAGGTGAGTATAACGCTGATAAAAGTATTCCTATGAATACTGAGCGTGTTACCTCAAGTCCACTAAAGATATCCGCTTTTGAGAAAGAATTTTAAGATGGAGTCAATTATGAATTTAAGCTATGAGAGAATGCTGCATTTGTTAGCAATTGCTTCTATTGAAATAGGAGATAGTTGTCTTGACTATTTGCAACTAAAAGAGTCTGAAGTTACAGACAGAGATATTTCTATTAAATTTTCTGACTATGTTAAAAGTCAGATCCATTACTATATGACAAATAAAGTAAACAATAAGAGCTTTTTTAAATTTGTAAATGCGTTTTACTATTTGAATGGCAACATCAAGTACCGTAACGATGCTCTTGAGCTTGTGCGATGTTTTTATCAGGATATCACTACTTTTCTTCTTCATAGCTCTTTAGATCTTCACATTAGCTTAACTGTTGATATTGATATCCGGAATACTTGGGAAGCAGATGTTTCCCAAGTAAAGTCTGAAATTTCAGAAATGTTTCAATTAAGCGATAAGTACACTAGTGAACAGTTCAAAGAATACCTAGATTCTTCCAAGTATTCTTGGATTCTTGATTATGTTGATTCAATTGATAAAGGCAAACAGCGAATTGATAATTATGCTCTTGCCTTTTCTTTGTCTGAGATGCTAAAGGATCCAAAACTATACAAATTTAAGGAGGTTGTACATGAGAATTGAGTTAAATAAGCAGTATGGACCAGCTTTAGTTAATTTACTACGTCAGGTTTCAATGACAGCATGTAAAGTACTGCGTCCTATTGCATTTTCTACAGGTGCACATAGTAATGTTCTTGATACAAGTGACTCTGCTATTGAAGATATGACAACTTTTATTGACAATGTTACATCAACAAATTATTACGTAACCAATCAGGAGTCCAGTGAGCTTATAAGATTTGATGCTACTGTTGCAAGAACTTTGGATACAAGTCAATTTCAATCTGAGGGGATTTTGTGCAAGGAGAATAAGGTAGTGCTTAACACTCTTGCTGATTTGGATGTATCTATTATTTTTAGATATTCCAAT
>OJNI01001740.1_pt1 | contig 12237 bp, 10 predicted proteins | sample 1597441 | NCBI WGS metagenome assembly OJNI01 (sample SAMEA2452131, study PRJEB22498) | human gut metagenome | reverse complement strand
AGCCCAACAGATGAAGAGGCAGAGATATTAAAGAACCAGCTTGATAAGGCACATTCATATTACATTAATAACAGTCTTATAAAGTATGAAGTGTTTTATGATTCAAGTGTTGCATTTGTATATAATATGGCGGCTGTTGTTATGGTTATAATTATTATAACTTCAGCGGTATGTATAAGTAACAGCTTTGCTATATCTATTAACCAGAAGACTAAACAGTACGGAATGTTAGCTTCAATTGGTGCTACGCCACGCCAGATTAGAAAAAATGTTTTTTTTGAAGCTGCGTTTATGGGTGTAATAGGTGTTGCAGCAGGCATAGTCGTGGGTCTGTCAGCAAGTTATATTCTTGTCATATTGAGTAACAAAATGCTTATTGATACATTAGAAATGAGCATTGTGTATGCACCATCTTTATTAGGAGTGCTTTTATCAATTGTACTTGCGATAGTTACGATTGTATTGTCGGCATTAGTACCAGCAATTAGGGCTTCGCGAATGTCACCAATAATGGCTATCAATCATAGTGAAGATATTAAGATAAAGTCTAAGTCATTAAAGACACCTAAATTAATCGGTAAAGTATGGGGAGAAGGTGGCGTTCTGGCATATAAGAATATGAAGCGTAACAAGAGAAAATACAGGGTAATTACTATATCTATTGCTTTAAGTGTATCAACATTTATTGCTTTATATGGTTTTATGAGTTTATTAACAGAATCAGTTAATAGATATGCCAATGATAAGATAGATTTAAGGGTGTATATGTCTTCATATAAAAGTATGTCTGTGGATGAGGCCAATAAAAAAGTAAGCAATATAGTGAACAGGATAAATAATGAAACGAATATAACTGATTTTACATTTGCAAGAGGCTTTTATGCTTCATTAAAAGATGAACCAAAGTATAGTAGTGATTATAAGGAAGTAAATAAATATGAGGCAGGTTTAGCAGAAAATAATGGTTACTATATAAGTATTATTTCATTAGGTAATGAAGAATATGGAAAGTATATTAAAAAGCTTGGCATCAGCAAGGAAACTGCACAGAGCGGAGGCATACTTGTAGATAATACATATCAGTATATTAACAATGGTAATGATATAAAATATTTTAATATATACGATGGCTATAAAGCCGGTGATGTATTAACTTATAGAATTGATACTTCAAACAGCAGTAAATCATTGGATAATAGTAAATCGTCAGATGATACAACATTATACGATATAAGGATTGTGGCACTCAGCAATGAAAGACCATTTGGATATGACAATGCTTATACTTCTTATGGATACCTTATTGTGAGTGACGATTATATGAACAGAATTGATACTAAGAATACAGATAGCACACTTCTTAATATTAACTGTGACGATCCTGATAAAGCACAGGATATACTTGTCAATGAATTTAATATTGGGCAGAATTACATATTTAATGCCGCACAGGAAAGAAGAAACGATGAAAAACTTATTCTGACAATGAAGATATTCTTATATGGATTTATTGCTATTGTTTCATTGATTGGCATAACCAATATATTTAATACTGTTACAACGGGAATGGAATTAAGAGGTAAAGAGTTTGCAATGCTTCAGTCGATAGGTATGACAAAGAGAGAATTTGATAAAATGATAAGGATGGAAAGTGTATTTTATGGAAGTAAAGCCCTTATAATTGGTGTAGTGTCAGGAACCCTGCTTTCTTATGTCATATATATAGCAGCAGGAGAGTCACAGTTAAGATATGTTTTTCCATTGCAGGCTATAGTTATTGCGGTTGTTGTTGTGATTATACTGCTTCTTGGAATTATGAAATATTCAATAGTCCAGATAAGAAAGCAGAATATTATAGAAACAATAAGAAATGAGAATATATAAATAAAAATATATAGATGTAAATATAAAATGCAGATATATAAATAAAAATATATAGAAGAAAGTGTATGAAAGAGTAATAAAAGTATTGCTTTGACAGAAACTTCTGATTATAATATAATCTCTTATTGAAATACTACCATAATGGTAGGTTTAGTAATTAATAATTCGGAATGGAGATAAAGATGTTAAATCAGTTTTCAAGAACACAATTATTGCTAGGTGAAAGTGCAATGCAGGAACTAGCTAATAAGAGAGTTGCTGTATTTGGAATAGGCGGAGTAGGCGGATATGCCTGTGAAGCACTTGTAAGAAGCGGAATAGGCGCATTTGACCTTATAGATGATGATAAAGTATGTCTTACCAATCTTAACAGACAGATTATAGCAACAAGAAAAACTGTTGGAAAGTATAAGACAGAGGTTATGAAAGAGAGAATGTTGGAGATTAATCCAAATGTTGATGTAAGAATTCATAATTGTTTCTTTCTTCCAGAAAATGCTGATGAATTTCCATTTGATGAATATGACTATATAATTGATGCGGTAGATACTGTTACAGCTAAGATTTCAATTATTATGAAAGCAAATGAACTTGGAATTCCTGTTATAAGCAGTATGGGAGCTGGTAATAAGCTGGACCCGACAGCATTCAGGGTTGCAGATATATATAAGACAAGGGTGTGTCCTCTTGCAAAGGTTATGCGCCGTGAACTTAAGAAACGTGGCGTTAAGAAGCTTAAGGTTGTATATTCAGAAGAACAGCCAACAAGGCCAATCGAGGATATGTCGATAAGCTGTCGTACTAACTGCATATGCCCACCAGGAGCAGAACACAAATGTACAGAAAGACGTGATATTCCGGGAAGCGTGGCATTTGTGCCATCTGTTGTAGGGCTTATAATTGCTGGAGAGGTGATTAAGGATATCGCAGGGGTTAATGCAAAGTAGGACTTATAGGATAAAATATTTTGATAGAAACAGCAAAGTAATTAAAGTGATTACAATATTTAATAAATAAACTAAAAGAACCTGAATGATAATGATATCAAGTGGCAATTGATATGATTATCATTCAGGTTCTTTTTGGGAGAGTGATAACTACAAATTTAAGGGAGTAGGTAGTTATCTGTTTATGAAAAAGTTTATTGAAAGCAATGTCATATGTCTTTCAACAATGATTATATTAGAGGGAAAATGTGAACGTGATATGTAAAAGATGTGAGTAAAATGTGAATTATAAAAACAAAATATAAACTAATGCAATAAGACTGATTATATATTATAATAACGTATGTTTCATTAAAGAATATTTCATCAAAGAAGATTTTAGCATATTACGCTTAGTTAATATGAAAAATATATATTATATTAAAGTATAGTATAAAATAATACATTTTATTCGTATATACAATAAATAATTATCTATAAATAGCATAAAAGAGAGAAAAAGTGAGGGAAAGCGTGGAAAGGGAGAATATTTATAAAGGCAGTACATTTAATATGAAATGTCAGTATTGTGGGGCAGTGCTTAATCTGACCGATGAGGTGTGTCCGCATTGTGGCAGGAAGAATAGGGCAGGGGAAGCCTATAAAAAAGATTATGACAAATATCAGTCAAAAGTTAATACGGCGGAAAAATCAATAAGCGCACAGCAGCTGTATACAGTAAAAGTGCTTGTGCGTGGAGTGGCTATAGCGGTGCTTCTTGCAATGTTTATTGGTCTGGTGGTGTATATGCTTACACACGACTGGTATTTTATTAAGCAGAAAAATGCTGTTAGTGAATATGATACGGTGACAGCCACGTTAGACAGATATTGGGAGAATGAAGATTACTATGATTTCTTTAATTATAGTGACAGCATTAATATATCAGGCTGGTCAGATGGTCCGTATCTTGATTATCACCCACAGATAGAGGCTGCACAGATATACATATTTGTGAATAATTATATAAGTGAATATCTTGCCACGGATAATATATTTGATAAGAATAAGGCACTGACGGATATTTGTGGTCTGCTGGATGAATTTTATGATTTGGATAACCTTCATTATATATATGGAAAGCTTGCGGTTGGAGATACGTCTGATGAGAAGGTAGAACAGATTTATAAGAATATGGATGCAATATTAAAGACATATTTTTATGTGAGTGATGAACAGGTGCAGGCTATAAGGACGGCGGATAGTACGCAAATCCAACTTATTATAGAAGAAAGTGTGAAAAATAAGTATGAATAATAAAATGAATGTGATATGTCCTTCGTGTGGCGCAGAATTTAATAAAAATCTCAGCCAGTGTCCATATTGTGGCAATTCCAATTATTATGGACAGGAAAAATCATATATGAAAGGACTGGCAGGACTTAGGCAAAGGCTGGCAGAACTTGCTGATATTAATAAAAAAATAATTGTAGAAGAGGCTGTAAAAGTGCTTGTCCTTGTACTGGCGGTTGTAATCATACTGGTGGCAGCTATATTTTCTGTAAAAGCAATTGACAGACACAACGAAAGCATTGCCGTTAATAATATAAGAAAAGAGATAATAGATGGAAGATAAGTATTATACAGAAAGTCATAAAAAAGCCATAGACAGGTATGATAAAGATTTCAATAATACAGAAAAGAATGTACATAATAAGGCGGACAGTAATTCAAAGAAAGCTTACGCATTTGCAATACCCGCAGTTGTTATTGCACTGCTTCTTATAGCATTTATTGGTATTGCATTAACTGGCTCTGTAAAAAAGGCTGTAAAGAAATCAGCAATAACGAATAATTATACAGAAATAAGTAATAAAATATATTCATATCTTGATAGCAGTAGTTATAAGGAATTATCGGATTATAGTGATGAGATAGATGCTCTTGATAATAAAGCATTTGATAAAGAATATTCGGTTCTTATGGGTGTAAGATATTATGTGTGGTCAGTGGGATTTATGAATACTAACGATAGTGATAATTATAATCTTACACAGTCAGATGTGTCTAATCTGGCATATTATCTTTCGCAGTTTTACTACTATACACAGTTATCGGCATATAAAGATAAAGAAGTAACTATGACATCAGACAATGAAAAGTATCTTAACAAAATGCGGGAAGATATGGGAGTACTGCTTAAGAAATATTATCACATTACAGATGAGGATTTAGAGGCTATTGATACATTTTCAAGCGCACGAATTGAGCAGTGCCTTATACAAAGAGGATAGATGTGAAAATGGATTTTTTATACGCAGGATTTATGTTTGTATACATTTGACACAAAGCCGATATGCGCAAAATGTGCGCAGGAATGAGGATTATTATGAAGAAAAGCAGATTAATTATTATGGATATAATTATTGTAATTCTTGTTGTTCTTAATGCTGCGATGATAATAGCGGTAGCAGAGAATTATAATGATGAGAACAGGACATATAATACACGCTGGTTTATGAACTTGTATAAGAATGATGAATATGGCAGGGCAGTAGATTATGCCAGCAGGGATAAGATTGTGATAGATAATATTCAGGACAATGAACTGGATGAAAGCATAGCGGTTGCAGAGTATTATAATGCGGAATTTTATAAAAATGTATATAAGACAATGGGAAATACGCAGAAGCTAAAGCAGATGGAGGAGCAGTCTGATATGGCATTAAAGAGAATGGGAAGCCTGTCAATATTAAAGCAGAAGATAGATAGTATAGTCAACGTACCTGACAGGCAGACTAAATAATAAAGTAATAGAATAATAAGGCAATAAAGTAACAATATAATGAGATATTGAAGATTATTATTGATAAATCTATGTATAATTATTAAAATAACAGATAGAAGTAATAAGGCATATATGCTGAATTAATAAATTAACCACGAGGTGCAAAAGGAGAACGATGGCAGATAATATAATAGAATTAAGACATATTAGTAAAGTATATAGTGATAATGGATTTAAGGCTGTAGACGATTTTAATCTTGAAGTAAAAAGAGGAGAGTTCGTCACTTTTCTTGGACCATCCGGATGTGGTAAGACTACTACATTAAGAATGATAGCAGGATTTGAGATGCCAACAAGTGGAGAAATACTTCTTAATGGAGAAGATATATCACAGCTTCCAGCAAACAAAAGGCCTATTAATACAGTATTCCAGCGATATGCTTTATTTCCACATATGAATATATATGACAATATAGCATTTGGACTTAAACTTAAAAAGCTGCCAAAAGAGGAGATTAGAAAGAAAGTAAAGAGAGTTCTTGATATAGTTGACCTTGAGGGGTTTGAGAATAGAAAGATATCTACCTTATCAGGTGGACAGCAGCAAAGAATTGCAATTGCAAGAGCCTTGGTTAATGAGCCGGAAATTCTTATGCTTGATGAGCCGTTAGGTGCACTCGATTTGAAAATGCGTCAGGAAATGCAGATTGAATTGAAGCATATGCACGATGAACTTGGAATTACATTTATATATGTAACACACGATCAGGAAGAAGCACTTACAATGTCTGATAAGATTGTTGTTCTTTCAGAAGGCAGGATACAGCAGATTGGTACGCCTGAGGATATATATAATGAGCCGCAGAATGCATTTGTAGCTGACTTTATCGGTGAAAGTAACATTTTCAAAGGTATTATGACAGGACATATGAAAGTAAGATTTTGCGGTGGTGAATTCATAGGAATGGACGATGTTCCAGAGGGTACACTTGTCGATGTTGTTGTAAGACCGGAAGATGTAATTATAACTAAGCCAGAGGACGGAATTATTGAGGGCGAAGTTGTGTCGGTTATATTCAAAGGTATGCACTATGAGGTTACTGTTGAATCGGGCAAGTACGAAATGGTTATAAGAACGACCAAATGTTATTCTGTCGGTGAAAGAATTGGTATGAAGCTTGAGCCGGACGGAATTCATATTATGCTTGCTGAGGACCATACAACAAGCTTTGTTACTAATATTAATAGTGATTATACACTTGATTTTAATGGCAAGGTTATTAATTGCGATTTAACAAAAGTTATTCCTAAATCAAGTATGAAGAACAATGTTTTAGTTGATGAGAATAATGAGGCTATTGATACGGCTAAGTTAAAGGTTATGGTTTCAATCCAGCCATATGATATAAGAATGAGTGATAATGTGGAGGAAGGTCTTGTATCTGGACATATTATCAACCTTATCTATAAGGGTGACCATTACAGTTACGTTATAAGAACAGAATATGGACACGACCTTATTGTAGATGATGAGTACCTGTGGAATATGGACGATGCTGTAGGGCTTGTTATGCTAGAAGACAAGATGAAGTTCCAGTTAAAAAAGTAAGTAAAGGGAAAGGAATTAATAAAGATGAATAATGTATTATCGCGTAAGCAGCTTGGAATTCCTTATGGGATATTCCTTTTATTATTTGTTGCAGCCCCTTTGCTTGTATTGATATATTATGCATTTACCAATGGACAGGGACAGTTTACAGTAAGTAATCTCTGTAATTTCTTTACAGATCCTAACACACTTGGAACATTGTGTTACAGTTTTGCACTGGCATTTGTTGTAACTATAGTGTGTCTTTTAATAGCGTATCCAGTTGCATACATACTTGCACAGAGCGAGATTAAAAGAAAAGCAGTTATTCTTATGCTTTTTGTGCTTCCAATGTGGATTAACTTTACACTTAGAATTACAGCACTTAAGGAAGTTCTTTCATTAATAGAAGGTAATCTTGCATTTTATCCATTTATTAATACAGTTATTGGAATGACTTACGATTTTCTTCCATTTATGATACTCCCATTATATACAACATTATCGAAAATGGATAACAGCATTATAGAAGCAGCAAATGATCTGGGGGCTAATAATTTTCAGACATTTATAAGGATTATATTGCCATTATCTGTACCGGGAATTATAAGTGGAATATCAATGGTGTTCCTGCCAGCGATGACTAATTATGTAGTGCTTGATATGCTTTATAACAGTACATATATTATGGGTAGTCTTATAGGAAGCTATTTTAGTGCATACGACTGGAACAATGGTTCAATGATAGCACTTATACTTCTTATAATTATATGTATAATCAGTCTTATATCAGCAGACAGCGATAATGAAGGTTCAGGACGCAGGCTGTAGATATATGTGACGGGAAAGAGGACAGGTATGTTTAAAAAATGTGTTAAATATGCAATTATCGGTCTTGTACTTATATTTATGTATGTTCCGATTCTTATATTAGCAGTATATAGTTTTACAGATTCACCTAATATTGGGGCTATTCATTCATTTTCGTTCCATAATTATGTGACATTATTTACAACACCAGAGCTTATAGATATGATTATAGGTTCAATTGCACTTGCAATTGGAAGTGCGGTGCTTGCTACAATACTTGGAACAACAGGTGCAATTGGAGCATTTTATTCTAAGAAAAATGTTAATGGTACAATGTCAGTTCTTAACCAGATACCAGTTGTTAATGCCGATGTCGTGACAGGTTTTTCATTATGTATTCTTCTGGTTGTTGTATTCGGGGTAAGCAAGAATACTTATATTCCACTTGTAATAGGACATACAGTGCTTAGTGCACCATTTGTATATCTTGCGGTTGTTCCCAAGTTAAAGCAGATGGACCCAAGTCTTTATGAGGCTGCACTTGACCTTGGAGCAACACCGGGATATACGTTAATTCATATTATTATACCTCAGATTGCATCAGGTATTGTTTCAGGATTCGTTATGGCAGTTACTTTATCACTTGATGATTATTTTGTGGCAACTTATACGAAACCGGCAACATTTGATACAATAAGTACATATGTTGTTAATGCAACAAAGGGTTCGCAGACTAATATTAAGACTGCATTATGGGCATTATCGACAATTATATTCCTGATTGTAGTTATAGTTGAAGTTGTTATGAATTTTGCACCTATAAAGAATGAAGCCCAGAAGGAGAAACATTAATGAATAAAAATGTGATTATAGATATTACATCTTATATCAGACATTTGACTAAAAAGGTTATAAAAGTTTCGCTTGCTATGATTTTGGTTGTTGAAATGCTGTCTGGAAGTATAACAGGAGTGTGGAAAGGATTTAATTCTACTAAAGCAGAGGCGGCAGATAACGATACAATTACACTTAGAATATGTAACTGGGAAGAGTATATAGATGAAGGCGGCTGGAACGCTGATGAAACAATAGATCTTGAGAGCACAGATATCAGGGGCGATAATTCTATGGTTGATGATTTTGCTGAATGGTATTATAAGACATATGGCAAGAAGGTTAATGTCGAATATAGCTGTCTTGGAACTAATGAAGAACTTTACAATATGCTTACATTAGGTGATGAGTATGATTTAATATGTCCTTCAGAATATATGTTTATGAAGCTTATGACTGAGGGCTGGCTTGAACCATTTTCTGATGAATTTTACGACACGGGAATCAAAGAGAATTATTATGCAAAAGGGGTTTCACCATTTATAAAGCAGACTTTTGATAATAATACAATCAATGGTGAACCTTGGAGTAAATATGCGGCTGGATATATGTGGGGTGTTACAGGTATTATATATAATCCAGAATATGTTACAAAGGAAGAGGCATCGACATGGAAGATTATTAATAATGATAAGTTCAGACGTAAGATTACTGTTAAGGATAATGTAAGAGATACTATGTTTGCGGCAATTGGTGCAATCAAGTCTGATAAGTTAAGGTCGCAGGATTTTACCAAGCAGGCAGATTATACTGATAAGCTGGCAGAGGTGATGAATGACACATCAAAGGATACAGTTGATGAAGTATTAGAATATCTTCAGCAGGTTAAAGATAATGTATATTCATTTGAAACTGACAGTGGTAAGATTGATGCTATTACAGGTAAGATCAGTGCTGGCTATCAGTGGTCAGGTGATGCTGTATACATAATGCAGCAGGCAGAAGCTAATGATGTCGATCTTAATTTTGCTATTCCAGAAGAATGTACTAATATGTATTTTGATGGCTGGGCAATGTTAAAATCAGGAATTAATGGCAATTCAGAAAAGAAGAAGGTAGCAGAAGCATTTGTTAATTTCGTATCTATGCCAGAAAATGCAGTAAGAAATATGTACTATATTGGCTATACATCAGTTATATCAGGTGGTCAGAGTCCTGTTATATATGATTATTTAAAATGGAATTATGGTCTTGAGTCACTTATGGAAGAGGATGATACAATAAGTGAGGCTGATGCAATAGATTATTCTTTAGGATATTTCTTCTCAGGAGTATCTAATGATTCAAGATATATATTAAGAACATCTAAGGCGCAGACAGAAGGAATGTTGTCAGCACAGTATCCAACGGAAGAAGTAATGCATAGAAGTGCTATTATGCAGTATTTTGATAATGACGAAACAGCGAGAATTAATCAGATGTGGATAAATGTAAGATGTTTTAATATTCATAATGTACCAGTCTGGGTATGGATTGCCGCAGCCGTTGCTATCGTAGGAGTTATAGCACTAAGAATTGCGGATGTCATAAGACAATATAGATGTATAGGATATTTTTAGAGAGAATATTATTATAAAAACAGAGAATAGAAAGATGTATATTGGAGGAGAAGCTCCGGTTATACTTTCTATTCTCTGTTTTGATTTTATTATTACGCAACATATTAAAAGATATTGTGTGGTGTGACAGGGTAGTTATAATTTTAAGAAAAATGCACTATATCCCGGTAATTCCAATCCATTATTTAACTGTATTTCTCTATCGGTTATAAGGTCATATGCTTTGTCACAGCCCATATTAAATGAGGCAGAATAATTGTAGTCAGCGGCATTTATTGCAACAAGTACACGCTCACCCTGCCACTCTCTTAAGAATACGCATTGTTCATTAGTGAGGATTATAGATGAGAAGTTACCATATTGTAATGCTGGTGATATCTTTTTAGCATTGGCAAGCTTTGCAATCCAGTCAGATAATTCATTAAAGACAGGTGTGTCAAAGCAGGCTCTTAAGGCAGGGTCACCATCTTCTTTACGCCCAGTTGCACCCCATTCACTTCCATAATATACACAAGGTATTCCTGGCATACCAAAAGCAAGAGCATATATTAAAGGAAGGTGACGGATGTTATTCAGTATGCTTGCAACTCTTGTGACATCGTGATTGTCAACAAAAGATAGTAAATGCTTACCTTTGTATAGTGTCCAGTTCTCAGGTCCGAACTGCCTTAAAAGTGAATGGTTAATTTCAAACATATTCATTGAATTAAAGCTTGAATAAAGACCCTTGTAGCACTCATAATTAGTAACTGAATGAAGCATTTCGTCGTTCATAATCTGGTTATAATCGCCGTGCAGTGTTTCTCCTAACAGGAAAAAGTCTGGTTTTAAGCTGTCACAGAAGCTTCTTAATCTTTTAAGAAAATCGTGATTGAGGCAGTAAGCAACATCAAGTCTTAAGCCGTCAATATCAAATTCCGTAACCCAGCCTTTGATAGCATTAAAAATATGCTGTATAACATCTTCATTATACAGGTTAAGCTTTACAAGGTCATAACAGCCTTCCCAGCCCTCATACCAGAGCCCGTCATTATAATTAGAATTACCATTAAAATCTATTCTTGCAAACCAGTTGATATAAGGGGAACTTTCCCTGTTCTTTAACACATCCTGAAAAGCCCAGAAACCTCTGCCAACATGATTAAATACGCCGTCAAGAACAACCTTTATTCCTTCATTATGAAGATTATAGCACACGTTGGCAAAATCTTTATTAGTACCAAGCCTTGTGTCTATCTTTGTATAATCTCTTGTATTATATCCGTGAGTGTCAGATTCAAACACAGGAGAAAAATATATAGCATCAGCACCTAATCTTTTAATATGTGGTATCCAGTCATTAACCTTTAAAATGCGGTGGTTAAGCACACCATCATTCTCAAAGGGTGCTCCTGAAAACCCAAGAGGATATATTTGATAAAAAACACTTTCGTAAGCCCACATAGCAGCCTCCATTTATATATTTATATATATATTAATCGGCATTTTCTTCTTTATCAACAACCTTAATAATATTCTTTTTCCACATTATTCTGGATGAAATTATAGCAACTTACAATACAAAAGAATAATCGTTTATACATTGTCAGTTATATATTTTTTTGATATAATAATTATAATTTTATTATGGTAGAGTGTAAAAGTTAAATCATTACTGATATGCTTAGATTATGTATTGAAAATATGCATAGCAGTCAGGATGGATTAAACATAACAGCCAACGGATAATACAGCATACTGAACGGAGAAAAGCCTATGAAGAAAAATAAGTGGTATACAATAAGCGTG
>OJNI01001739.1_pt1 | contig 12253 bp, 8 predicted proteins | sample 1597441 | NCBI WGS metagenome assembly OJNI01 (sample SAMEA2452131, study PRJEB22498) | human gut metagenome | reverse complement strand
CCCCGATTTCACCCGGATCCGTCTGGTGATGTCACCTCTGTTATTGCGAATGCCCTCCACCAGTTCATCCACCTGCCTCGTAGCATATTTCACCGGACCGATGACCCAGATCCGCAATCCCAGCATGATCACCACGACTACTGCAAGCAGTACCAGACTTGCCACCGCCACGATCATGGGCACTCTGGCCGCACTCTGCTCCATCTGTCCCTGTGCCTGTGCCATCTGCTCTCCGGTGATCTCCAGCATCTGATTCATATAGCTTTCAATATGTTCATTGAACATCGGCAGATTCGATGTGGCAGACACATAAGCCTGCGTCTTATTCTCTGCACTGGTGACCAGCAGACTCTCCACGGTCTTTTTGTATTTTGCCAGTTCCGCAGAAGCACTGTCAAACGCCTCTCTCCGGGCATCCCCCTCAGACAGCAGTCCTTCGAACTCCGTCATCTGTTGTTCCATATCAGTGATCTCCTGCAGGATCTTATCCGACAAATTTTCCATTGTCACACTGTTGGTGGTCATGACATGGGTCAACACCTGCCCGTTAATGTAAGTAAACTGTCTGGAAAGCTCCGAGATTTTCTCCTGTTCAGCCACCTGACCGGCCACGATTTCATCGTTGGTTACAATGACCGATTGCAGCGTCTGCACCAGCACTCCCATACAGCTGAGTGCAGTAACTGCCAGCAGCAGCAAAAGTGCCACGATCTTGACTCCGATCCCGACTCCTTTTTTCTGCTTTCCTTCCCGCTTCTTCCGTTCTTTTCCCTTATTCATGCTCTTCTCCTCCCAATACCATCAAAAGGGCCTGCAGCGCATATGCACCGGGCCCTTTTGATTAGATATGTAGAAATTAATTCTTGGCAATTAATTTTCCACCACGTTTGGATACAACATCGAAGATAACTGCTGCCAGAAGTACCAGACCCTTGACTACCTTCTGCATATTCTGATCGACGCCCATCAGAGACATACCCAGGTTAATAACACCCATCAGTACAGCACCTACGATAACTCCGGGTACAGTTCCGGTTCCGCCGTATGCGGAAGCACCGCCGATGAAGCAGGAACCGATGGCATCCATTTCATAGTTCTGTCCGTATGTCGGCTGTGCGGAAGTCATACGTGCAATGGTTACCATACCAGCTAACGCTGCCAGGAATCCCATGTTCATATAAGCCAGGAAATAAACCTTGTTGGTATTGATACCGGATAATTTGGTGGCCTTCTCATTACCGCCCACTGCGTAGAAATAACGTCCTACAGTAGTGTTGGAAGTGATGTAACCGTATACCATGATAACAATCAGTACCCAGATCAATACACTGGGAATACCTTTGTGCTGTGCCAGACGATAGCTGAATGCCAGAATCACTGCAGCGATCACTACGATTTTGCCGATCGTGGAACCCATGCTGGGAGCTTCGTATCCTTTTTTCACCTTGTCGGCTCTATTCTTCAGCTGTAACACTGCAAAGATCACTGCAGCGATCACACCGGCAAATACACAGGTCAGATTGATGGGACCATTACCGAAGAAATCGGGAATATAACAGTCAGCACCGCCACCGAACAGATTTACGAATGTAGTGCAGTCCTTAATGGATACGGTCATACCCTGCAGGACTACGTTGCTTAATCCTCGAAAAGCCAGCATGCCGGCCAATGTCACGATGAAAGGCGGGATTCTCACATAAGCGATCCAGAAACCCTGGAAAGCACCGATCAGTGTACCGATAACAAACATGATCAGAATAGCCAGCCACATGTTCATTTTCATGTTGACCATGAGTACCGCTCCGATGGCACCGACGAAACATACAACAGATCCAACGGACAGATCGATGTTACCGCCGGTCAGGATACATAACAGCATACCGGTTGCCAGAATAAACACATATGCGTTCTGCGAGATCAGACTGCTGACATTCATGGGAAGCAGGATTGCTCCTCCGGTTCTCCATGCAAAAAATGCCGTAACCACGATCAGTACGAGGATCATGGTATATCTTTTTATAAAATCGAGGCCCTTTGTTTTATTCATGCCAATGCTCCTTTCTTACCGGCTGATAATATCTTGGACATGATAAGCTCCTGTGTTGCCTCACTGCCCGCCAGTTCTCCTACTATTTTTCCTTCGTTCATTACATAGATCCGGTCGCACATGCCAAGAATCTCAGGCAGCTCCGAGGAGATCATGATAACCGATTTTCCTTCTGCCACCAGTTGGTTAATGATGCAGTAGATTTCGTATTTTGCACCAACATCAATACCTCTCGTCGGCTCATCCAGGATCAGGATATCCGGATCTGTGAACATCCATTTTGCCAAAAGTACCTTCTGTTGATTACCGCCGCTTAAGTTTCCTACATTCTGCTCCACAGTTGGACATTTCGTATTCAGTTTGTTCTTATAGTCTACCGCCACATTGTACTCTTTGTCTTTATCAATAACAGTATGTCTGCTGATGGCATCCAGATTTGCCAGAGTTGTATTAATCTTGATCGGGTTGCTCAGAATCAGTCCGTTGCCCTTTCGATCCTCCGTCACATATGCCAGATGATTTTTGATGGCTTCCTGTACAGTATTCAGCTGTACTTTTTTGCCGTTGATATACAGTTCGCCGCTGATGTTGGAACCATAACTTTTGCCGAACAGGCTCATGGCCAGTTCCGTTCGTCCCGCACCCATCAGGCCGGAAATTCCCACTACTTCACCTTTTTTCACATTAAGATTGACATTATCCACCACCTTACGGTCAGAATACAGTGGATGATGCACGGTCCAGTTTTTGACCTCCATCAGGACCTCTCCGATCTTCGGCTCTCTCTTCGGGAATCGGTCGGCGATCTCTCTTCCTACCATTCCTTTGATGATCCGGCTCTCGGTAATATCATCTTTTCCCTTCACAAGTGTTTCGATGGTAGATCCGTCACGAATGACGGTGATCTTATCTGCCACATAAGAAATCTCATTCAGCTTATGAGAGATGATGATGGATGTCATTCCCTTTTTCTTGAGTTCCAGCATCAGATCCAACAGTGCCTTGGAATCCGTCTCATTCAGAGAGGCAGTAGGCTCATCCAGGATCAGAAGTTTTGCGTTCTTGGCCAGTGCCTTCGCAATCTCTACCAGCTGCTGTTTTCCTACGCCAATATCCTTTATCAATGTCTGGGGGCCTTCCTTCAGGCCTACGGTCTTCAAAAGTTCTGCCGCCCTGGCATTGGTTTCATTCCAGTTGATTTTGTACTTATGTCCCCGTTCATTGCCCAGAAACATATTTTCCCCGATCGTCATATAGGGAATCAGTGCAAGCTCCTGATGAATGATTACGATACCCTTTTCCTCACTGTCCTTGATCTTATCAAATTTGCAGACCTCACCGTCATAGATGATGTCCCCTTCGTAAGACCCATACGGATAAATACCGCTCAATACATTCATCAATGTGGACTTTCCTGCGCCGTTTTCGCCTACAAGTGCGTGGATCTCTCCCTCTTCCACCTGCAGGTTTACATTGTCAAGTGCTTTTACACCGGGGAATGTTTTGGTTATATTTTTCATTTCCAATAAGATTTTTGCCAATGGTATTCCTCCCAAGTCTTATTTCCACATTATCTAATCAAACCGTTCTATTTTGCTTTCCCATGAATACAGCAGGCGGGAAACGCCCGCCTGCCGTAAGGATCCCGCAGGATCCATATTATTTTATGATGCCAGGGGTCAAAAGGTCTAAGCCCACATGAGCTTGCTCATAGGTGGGTGAAAGACCTTAGGACCCGCCCCGATATGAGCATAAAAGTGGGATGATAATCCCACGATATGCGAATATTGGGTAGGATTGTGGGAGTGCGTAGCACGGAACAATCCGTAGGCATCAAAGTCGGGGGCTTTTGACCCCGACATCATTTTATAAAATTACTGTAAATCTGCTTCTGTGTAGTAACCGGAATCGATGAGCAGCTCTTTGTAGTTGCTTGCATCAGCGAATACGGGCTCGCACAGGTAAGAAGGAATGACACCGGTACCATTGTCATAGGTTGTGGTATCGTTGACAGGTGCTTCGCCGCCCTTCATGACTGCGTCTACCATCTCTACTACCTTGGATGCCAGAGTACGGGTATCCTTGAAGATGGACATGGACTGTTTGCCGGAGATCATATTCTTAACGTTGGGCTTATCGCAGTCCTGACCGGTAATGATAGGCCACTCGCCGGTGTAGTTAGCTTCCAGAGAGTTAGTTACACCCAGTGCAGTGGAGTCGTTGGAGCACAGAACGGCATCCAGCTTGGTTCCGTCTGCATAGTTAGCGGAAATGATAGCGTCCATTCTGGACTGTGCGGTCTCAGTAGACCAGTTAGCGGTTGCAACGGTTTCGAAATCGGTCTGTCCGGATTTTACTACCAGCTTACCTGCGTCAATGTAGGGCTGCAGCACATCCATGGCACCGCCGAAGAAGAATCTTGCGTTGTTGTCACCGGGATCACCGGTTACCAGCTCGATATTGAAAGGTCCTGCTGCATTGTCCAGATCCAACTGATCTCTGATGTATTCACCCTGTTTCGTACCTACCATGTAGTTATCGAAGGTTGCGTAATAAGTAACTGCATCGGAGTTCATGATCAAACGGTCATATGCGATAACCGGAATGTCTTTTTCCTTTGCCTGCTCCAGAACGGTTCCAAGAGAGTCACCGTCGATGGATGCGATGACCAGAAGTTCGCAGCCGGAGTTGATCATATTCTCGATCTGGGATACCTGTGTGGGAATATCGTTAGATGCGTACTGCAGATCTACATCATAGCCTGCTGCCTCCAGCTGAGCCTGCATGTTGCTACCATCCTGATTCCATCTCTGCAGATCCTTGGTGGGCATTGCTACACCGACCTTACCGCCGCCTGTTGCACCAGAAGTCTCTGTCTTTGCTTCTGCGGAAGTCTCCGTCTTTGCTTCTGCGGAAGTCTCCGTCTTATTGTCCGTTGCCGGTGTGGTTGCCTGCTGTCCCCCATTGGATCCACATCCTGCAAGCATTGTAACAGCCATGGCTGTTGCAAGAAGTGTGCTTAATAATTTCTTCCTCATAAAAAGTAACCTCCCTTGTTTGGTTTGTTTTGTTGACAAGTAGAGAATACCATAGATCAAATAGCATGATTTTATGACCTTCTGCACTTTTCTGTGCTGTCCGGAAGGCAAAAATAAGCTGTGCTAGCAATATTTTGTCTGCAAGCACAGCTATCTTACCAAATTTTTCCTGTTCCTAGTTTTCTGCGTTCACGATCCCGTCAGGGCATTTCGGCAGGGACATTCAGATAGACATCTTCCTTCAGATGGAATCCACTGCCTATGATCACATCATTGATATTGGTCTTATCCACGCTGATGGGTTCCAGTCCGATATAGGGCACCTGATAGTTTCCGCTTTCTATCGTCACAGTCTCTTCTGGAAGCTCCTTTCCTTCTGCCAGAAGCACGGCACATTCCGCAGCCTTCTGGGCCAGCTTCTCCACTGGCTTATAAACCGTCATGACCTGTGTTCCTTCTACGATCCGCTGACAGGCTTCCAGATCGGCATCCTGCCCAACGACCATGATGTCTCCCGCCATCCTCTTTTCCTTCAGGGCATGCACCACCTTACTGGCCAGATCATCGTTGCCACACATGATGGCATCCGCTTCCGAGACAACATCCATATGGTCATAGACATAGGCCGCTGCGAGCTCCGCTTTCCATCCGTCCGCATGCATGGAATCCAGGATTGTCACCTGATGATCCTCCATCACCTTCCGGAATCCTTTCTCTACCATAGCCACGTTGCTGTCCACCGCAGAACCTCCCAGCATCAGCACTTTTCCACCAGACAGCCCGTTATCCACCAGTGCTTCTCCCATCATGGTGCCGACGCGCTCGTTGTCGAAAGTGATATACAGATCAATATCCGAATCCATGATCATTCGGTCGTAGGCGATGACTTTAATCCCTGCTTCCTTCGCCTTTTGCACCTGCTCTGCCAGCCCCTCGGAATCAATGCAGATGATGACAATAACGTCCATTCCCTTATCAATGAAATAATTGATCTGTTTCTTCTGCTGTTCCAGATCCCCGTTGGCATTCTGTACATTGACCTCCGCCCCCAGTTCCTTGGCTGTGGATACGAAGATATCCCGGTCTGTCTGCCACCTCTCGATGACAAAAGAATCGAAGCTCATGCCGATCTGGATCTTCCGGTCCTGTGCGGCATCCCCGGACGTTTTACTGCTGTCCAGATTACCGCAGGCGCCGAGTGTCAGCACACAGACAAGCACAACCGCTGCATATTTCCACATTTTTTTCATTTTACACACTGCCCTGTTCATATATTTTTCCCCGATTCTCCTTATAGACCGTCGGAGTGACCCCCACGTTCTTTTTAAAGCTGCGGCTGAAATAATTCGGATCTGAATATCCCGTTCTGACGCATATCTCCTTCATGGAGCACTCCGTGGTCTCCAACAGTTCCTTTGCCTTATCCATTCGCAGATTCGTCAGATATTCGATGAAATTCTCTCCCGTGGTTTCCTTGAAAAGCTTGCTGAAATAATACGGGCTGATATTGACCTCTCTGGATACATCATCCAGGGAAATGTCTTTGTGGTAATTATTCTTAATGTAATTTTTGGCCATTTCAATGATACTGCCGGACTTCTCTTCTCTCTTGTTCAAAACATTGCGGCAAGACTCTTTTACCTTTTCCAGGAACCAGGTCTTCATGGCCGATGGCTCTGCCATCTCCATGACCTGCGGCAGATAATCCGCCCGGGAGTTCAATTGATAAGTCATACCGCCTTTCTCATAGGCAATGTGTTCCGACCACAGCACAAATTCCAGGATCTTCAGGCGCATGTTCATCAAATCCGATCCGATGTCCGTCATCCAGTCAAAAAATGCCGCTGCCGTTGCCGAAGCATTATCGATGTCTCCGTCCTCAATCTCCGCAAACAGCTTCTTCTCCAGTTTCACCGGATAGTTTCCGGCAAATTCGCAGCGGATCGGCAGATCATCCACATGAGCCACACTGCCCGTGGATGCCACCAGTGCATTCAGCGCCTCGGTATAGGACTCTGATGCCATGAGAAAATCCTTCGGTCCTCCGATGCCGATACGGAAGCTGATATCCGTACGCTTGCGCATGTAGCGCACCAGTTCCCTGGCTTTCTCGATCAGTTCAATACGTTCGTTGTAATCCATTAGTTCTTTTTCGTAAGGAACCAGCACCGCCAGCTTATTGGCCATCACCGTTCCCACGATACAGTCAAAGTGTTCCTTCAGACAATCCCTTACCTCCTGATAATGCTTCTGCATCCGGACACTGCTGCCCACTGCGTTCGTCATATGATTGCCCTGCTGCTCGTCACCGCTGACCACCGCGATCATATAAGCATACTGCTGCGTAATCCCCAGAATGGAACGGTAATTCTCGATATCCTCCCTGAAATGCTCCTGCAGGAGAATATTGTGGATCAGTCCACTTTCAATAATGGGAACCACTGTCTCCAGCTTTTCCTTGATCAACAGCTCATTTTTCCGCTTCAGACGCTCGGCATCGATATTTTCCATGGCCTTGCGAAGAGCGTTCACGATCCTGGTCTTCTCCATGGGTTTGGTGATATACTCCATAACTCCCAGCTTGATTGCTTCCTTGGCATAGTCGAATTTATCATAGGCCGACATCACAATAAACACCGTGTGATTATTGGTCCTGCGGATCTCTTTCATGGCATCGATGCCGTTGATCCCCGGCATCTGGATATCCATGACTGCAATGTCCGGTCGGAAGCTCTCCGCCAGTTCGATGACACTCCTTCCGGTTTTGGCATACTGCACTTCACAGATATCCTTAAATTCTTTCTCAATAATGAACTTCAGGGAATCGATCACGATTCCTTCATCATCTGCCAACATGATCTTATACATCTGCTTTTTCTCTCTCCTTTACCGGAAGATACAGGATCACTTCCGTGCCCTGGTTTCTGCCATCACTGCGGATCGTCATGACATCTTCGTTCTGGGTGAACAGCTTCAGTCTTGCTATGACATTTCCCATGGCGATACCGTTGGAACCGGAGCTCTGCCGCTCCTCATGGTAGGTTCCATTTCTCAGCTTCTCTATGATCTCCGCATCCATACCGATGCCGTTGTCCCGGATACTGATGACCAGCGTATCTTCTTCCCCGTGATACACCTTCAGCCAGATCCGTCCTTCTCCACTCATCTCCCGGATACCGTGATTTACACAATTTTCCACAATGGGCTGCAGGATCATGCTGGGCACGGCACAATCCAACAGATCATCCGAAATCTCCTTTTCATAATGAATATCTCCGGAAAAGCGGACATTCAGGATATAAATATAATGATCGATCAACTCCAGTTCCTCCCGGAGCGTGACGATATCATTGCCCTTTTTCACATTATAGCGGAAGAAATCCGCCACATTCTGTATATAATCATAGGTTCGGTCCGCCCCCTCCATCATCGCCAGCTGAGCTCCGGCATTGAGGGTGTTGAACAGAAAATGGGGATTGATCTGCGCCTGCAGATATTTCAGCTGCGCATCCTTCAGATGGGATTCCATCAGAAGTTCCTTCTCCATCAGTGAACGCTGGATCTCCATACTCTGCCGCAGTCTCTCCAGATATTGTCTGATACTGATAACCATCTGGTTGAACGCTCCGGTTACCACGCCGATCTCATCCTCCGACTGCACCGGCAGAAGTTCCGTATCAAAATTTTCACCCGCCACTTCATTGGCCATTACCGTGAGCCTCTTCAACGGACTGATGATTTCTCCCGTCAGTTTTACCACAATGGCCACGCTGATCACTGCCACGATCGTCAGGGTAATGACACTGAACAGTTCAAAGCTGCGGAATGCCACTGACAGGCGGCTGTAGTTCTCGGAATTACTGCGGAACTGTTCGTTATTCAGACTATATATATAAGTATTTATGTACTCATACATCTGGGTGGCATTTTCATAGCGCACCCTGTATTTTTCCACGTTTCGTCCTCTCTTGGCTTCGATGGTCTGCCCCACCAGATCCAGATACTCCTCAGACATATGCCGGATGCTACGCTCCATCCGTCGAAAGGCGGCTTCCGTCACGTCATCACTCAACCCCTGTACCATCTGGGCATAAATCTGTTCACTGCGATAGAATTCCTCCAGGGAATCACTGGTCTTGGAATCCAGATACTCTGTCATGCTGTCCTGTACTGCCGTCAGGGCATCCGACAGTTCATTCAGCCGCAGATTCCCCTGATAGACCATATCGATTTCAGAGGACATGCTGTTGATGCCAAGGATCAGAATTACCGTCACCGCAAACACCACCAGATTTACCAGAATAAAAATGCTGCTCATCTTCGCCTGAAGAGACAGCTGCCGAAATTTCTTTGTCATACCCCGCCTCACTCTGCCTCTTCCTGTTTGCCTAAATACTCTTCCACGTTGCTCTGATCGATCACGGTAACATCTGCCGTAAAATACTGGCTCGTATAACCGTAATTGTAATATTCCTGCAACGCATCCACACAAAATGCCCCCATCTGTTCCGTGTCAATGGAGATCGTTGCTGTGATGACATTGCGTTCGATGGCCTTTAATATAGTATCCGTGTCATAATATCCGAGAATGGCGATCTCTCCCACACAGTTGTAATCCACCACAGCCTGGTAGACACAGGTCGTACTCAGTTCGTTCAGACAGATGATAATATCCGGAAGAGTCTGGTCCATAAAAATATCCCGGATGGACTCCTCGACGGAGAAGGTATTGGTGTCATCCACCGTAATCAGAGACATCTGGATCTCCGATCCCTGAAGCTTCTCCTGTTCCAGAGCATCCTGAATTCCGGAACACACGATATTCTGGGTAGAATTCAGTGCGTGAGCATTCATCAGTACCGCTACCTTTAACGGATCTTCTGTATCCTCTGCCGCTGCCAGTTTCAGCACCTGTCTTCCATACTCTCTTCCCAGATTATAACTTCCCACACCCACAAAGCTGCATCTGGCACTGTGGGTATTGTCTCCATACAGGGTAACTACCGGAATTCCACGGTCTACCGCCTCATCAATCAGCTCCGACATCTCGTCACTTTCATCGGATTCCACCAGAATACCGTCCACACCGGATGTCATGGCGATCCGCATAAGGTCGGATCTGGAATATTCCTGAGACAAGTGCTCCCCCAGCAGGTCCACATATACATTTTCCGCCTGCCCCCGCTCATAGGCTCCGCGGTATACCGACTGCCAGAAGTCCGGCTTCCGATCCTCCGTGATCATCACATAATACTGGTCATATTTTTCCTTTTCTGTTACTTTATGAAACTCCCGCACATAGGAACGAAAAATAATTGTGCATATCGAAATGACTGCAATGACAAACACCAGAAACCCTATAATGATCCCCTGGCCTCTGTTTCTGCCCATTTTTTCAGCCTTATGACGCATATGTATCTCTCCCAAACCGGAATCCCTGACAGAATTCCGCCCAATCTACTGTTAAAGATACCATATAAAAATGCTATTTTCCACATTCATGCAAAAAAGTCCAAAAATATACAGATAGTCCACTAAAAAATGCTATTCCCCGGAACTAAAATACGGAAGGCTTATCGCCTTCCGTATTTTTATACTCTTGCATATAATTTTGCCATTTTATAAATCTTCTTCGCCAGCTTTGGATCCAGTGCATTCTTATCCATACGCCATTTCCAGTTGCATCCCAGAGTGGAGGGAGTGTTGATCCTGGCGCTGCTGTCCAGCTCCAGATAATCCTGCATGGGAATGATTGCGGTATCCGCACAGCTGGACAATGCTGCCCGGATGATCTCAAAGCAAAGCTTCTTGTCATTCTTATGTCCCAGATATTTCTTTGCAAATTTCTTGTCCTTCTCCGGCATATTCTGTAAGAACCCCACCGTAGTATCGTTATCGTGGGTTCCGGTATAGACCACACAGTTCTTGTCATAATTGTGCGGCAGATATTCACTGTCATTTCCGGCATCAAAAGCAAACTGAAGAATCTTCATTCCGGGATACCCGGTCTTCTTCACCAGCCGGATCACGCTGGGAGTCAGAAATCCCAGATCTTCCGCAATCACTTTCTTCCTGCCCAGTTTCTTCTTCATGACATCGAATAATTCGTAACCGGGGCCTTTTTCCCAATGGCCGTTCTCCGCCGTCGGATCTCCGTAAGGAACGAACCAGTATTCATCAAAGCCGCGGAAATGATCAATACGAAGCACATCATACAGCTGATAGCAATAGGCGATCCGCTGCATCCACCACGCATAACCGGTCTTCTTATGATAACTCCAGTCGTAGAGCGGATTGCCCCATAACTGTCCGGTTGACATCCCGCCACTCCGATGGGCCGGCCTTCCTTATCCAGCTGGAACAGCTTCGGGTTTGCCCAGGTATCGGCACTGTCAAATGCCACATAGATGGGAATATCCCCTACGATCTCAATGCCTTTCTTATTGGCATAGGCTTTCAGTTCTTTCCACTGTTTTGCAAACAGGTACTGTTGGAAGCAATAAAATGCGATTTCTTCCGCCAGCTTCTTACGGTATTTGCGAAGTGCCGCTGCTTTTCTGAGACGGATGTCCTCGTCCCATTCCATAAAGCAGACACCGCCAAAAGCATTTTTCACCGCCATATACAGAGCGTAGTCATCCAGCCAGTACGCATTTTCCGTAAGGAATTTCTGATAGTCTCCGGTCTCTGTAAGACCCTGTTCCCTGGCATTGTCAAACGCAATTTTCAGGACTTTAAAACGGGACAGATAAATCTTCTCATAGTCCACATAATGCTCATTGTCTCCGAAATCATAGCTGTCACAGATCTCTTTTGTCAGATAGCCGTCTTCGATCAGAAGCTCCAGGTCAATATAGTAGGGGTTCCCCGCAAAGGTGGAAAAGGACTGGTACGGAGAATCGCCGTAGCCGGTAGGGCCTAACGGCAGGATCTGCCAGAGATGGTTGCCTGATTTTTCCAGGAAGTCCACAAAACGGTAACTTTCCTTACCGAAAGTTCCGATACCATATGTCGAGGGAATACTGGATATCGGCAGCAGAATTCCCTGTTTTCTTACATTTTTCTTCATAGCTTTTGTATTCCTTTATATTTCTGTGCTTTCGTACATTACTTATCCGATGCTCTCTGATTAAAAAAATAACTATTCAGTCCTTGTCATGAGCTCTGA
>OJNI01001725.1_pt1 | contig 12310 bp, 10 predicted proteins | sample 1597441 | NCBI WGS metagenome assembly OJNI01 (sample SAMEA2452131, study PRJEB22498) | human gut metagenome | reverse complement strand
TTTGATTTGCCAGAATTTACTTATGCAAGCGATTAGCTAAATCAGAACTTAAACTTGCAAACTGGAAGCTCGGATTCCAATTCAGCACTGGAATTTTGAAATTCACTTTACGACCCTATATCTGCTCTGTGATATATGAGATTCAATATAAATTTATCGAATATCAATAAAATTATATTGACATTCGTATAATAGAGTGATATGTTAAGGCTACCAAGAAGGAAAGAGGTATTCATTATGGAGAAGAGAGAGTTGTCGGAAAAGGAGCTGCGGGAGAAAAAGTTATCTTTGGCGAAGGGGACAAAGTACCTGCTGGATTTCATGTTCTATGCGGGAATCCTGGTGACGATAAGTCTGCCGTTTAGTCTCAAATACATAGGAAAATATCTGGAGGCTGTGGAGGAACATTACTTTCCGGCAGTGATCATATTCGCCATTCTGGGCGTGCTGGCGTTACTGTTGATCAATGAACTGCGCAAGATGTTTGGCACGGTGCTTGCGGAGAACTGCTTTGTACCGGAAAATGTGGCGAGCCTTAGGAGAATGGGAGACTTAAGCTTTTTCATCGCGGCCATGAGCGCTGTGAGATGTGTGGTGTACCTGACCATTGCCATGCTGGTGATCATTTTGGTATTTATTATTGCAGGCATGTTCAGCAAGGTGCTGGCGATGGTATTTGAAGAAGCCGTGCGCTACAAGGAAGAAAACGACTTAACAATCTAAAAATTCAGTCACGAAGTGATAGAGCGTGTGATACGCGACTATGTAAATGACGCCGGCTGAACGGAAATTCAAAATTAGAAAGGCATCTATTATGGGAATCATTGTAAACCTGGATGTAATGATGGCAAAGCGGAAGATCAGCCTGACGGAACTGGCGAATCAGGTGGATCTGACCCAGGCCAATCTGTCCATCCTGAAAAATAATAAAGCAAAAGCCATACGTTTCTCTACGCTGGAATCCATCTGCGAGGTGCTGCATTGCCAGCCCGGAGACATTCTGGAATATGTGGAAGATTCAAAAGAAGAGAAAAACAATTAAATCCTGAAAGGGGGAGATCACAATGCAGGAAAATACAGTAGTACAGGAAACAACTTCAGCAAATCAGGGACAGATATCCGGGCAGAATGTAGTCCGGGTGGTAGAAAAGACAGAGACTGCGGAGACAAAGCGCATGAAGGAACATTTTAATTTCTTTGGACCGGTGACGTTTCTCTATGCCGTGTTCTATGCGTTTTGCATGTTTCATAACGGATCGGGAATTACCTTCCCTTTTTTTCTCGCAGGCACTTTACTGTATTTTGTCTTCTCGCTGTCAAAACTGGAGATTACCTTGAAAAAAGGAAGCACCTTTTACATGATCAGCATTCTGCTGCTGGGGATATCCACCTTCTGCACGGACGGATGGGCAATCATCAGCCTGAATAAGCTGGCGGTCTTTTTGCTGGTAATGTGTCTGCTGCTGAATCAATATTTTGATACGAAAAAGTGGAATCTGGGAAAATATGTGGGGAGTATCTGTCAGCTGATCGTTATGAGCTTCGGCGAACTGGGCAAGCCCTTCTCCGATGGCAAAGCCTATTTTCGTGAAAAGGGAAAAGTAAATAAGAAGGTATGGTATGGGCTGCTGGGAGTAGTGATCGCATTGCCGATTGTGCTGATCGCTGCCGGACTGTTAAGCTCTGCCGATGCGGTATTCCGTAAGATGACAACGGATTTCATGAACTGGATCCGCCCGGGCAATATATTCAACGTAGTCATCAGGGTAACATTTCTGTTCTTTACTTCCTATGCACTGACTTCTTATCTGTGTAAGAGAAGCATCCCGGAAGAAGTGAAGGATCGCAGAAAGGGTGAGCCGGTACTGGCAATTACGATTATGTCACTGCTGTCACTATTGTATCTGCTGTTTTCCGGTATTCAGATCTTCGGATTGTTCTTGGGGAAAATGCAGCTGCCGGAGGGCTATACCTATGCACAGTACGCAAGAGAGGGCTTCTTCCAGCTGCTGGCTGTCAGCATTCTGAATCTGATCCTGGTACTGGTGTGCCTCAGCTTTTTTAGGGAAAGTAAGGTACTGAAAGTAATTATGACGATTATGTCATTATGTACTTTTATCATGATCGCATCCAGCGTAATGCGTATGATCATTTACATCCGGTATTATTATCTGACTTTCCTGCGGATATTTGTCCTGTGGATGCTGGCGGTACTATTCGTCATGTTTATCGGAGTACTGATCAACATTTACCGGGAAAGCTTCCCTCTGTTCCGCTATGGTGTCGTGATGGTGACCGTGCTGTATCTGGCATTGTCCTTCAGTCATCCCGACTATATTATAGCCAGAGTGAATATTGCCAATGCACCCGGCGCGGACGGTACAGGCTGGGAAGAATCCGTGGCGCAGGATTACGGAGACGATTTTTTCGCCGGACCGGTTTTCCGGGGATCGGAATATAATGACTACTCTTATCTGAGTGATCTCAGTGCGGATGCGGCACCGGTCATTATTCCTTATATGGAGAGCCTTGGGTATGATTTCGGCGCCTATGAACTGGAGAACCCTACGGATATTATGAGTGAAGATACGCAGGCTCAGTGGTGGGGGAGTTATCAGCCGAAGGGATTCGGATATTATTACCTGAACCATAATAAGAAGCGTCTGGATCAGACATCTCTGCGGACATTTAATATTTCCAGATATATGGCACGGAAACAGATAGAGGCAAGAATCGATGGAAAATAAAGAAATGAATACGGAAAAAGTAAAGTTTTATAAAAAGCATCCGGTGTTGCTTGCATGGCTGATTTCTATATTTATCGGACTGGGCTATGCGCTTTTTACGATCATAGCCTCTGTTATTCATTATGAGCAAAGAGATTATGTATGGGAGATCATTAAGGCTTTTACAGAAATGTTTACCTGGGCAATTTTAATGGGAGCGGTACTGGTATTTCCTGTGGTGCTGACGATCAGTGAAGTAATCTGCCTGATCTGCGAGGAACGAGGGCACCCGGTGAAGGGAGACTGGCTGTTTGACCAGCATGTATTTTGGCTGGGCGGATTCTATGAAATTTGTTATTTGGGGTTGATTATGGATGTGACATCCGCTGACTGGCAGACGCAGTTAAGCAATTCCAATAAACATACACCGATTTACAGTGGTTCCATGGTTACTTTTATAGTACTCCTGCTGCTGGCATTTATAGGGTATGAGATCCTGCAGAGCATTCCGCTTCGGAAGCTGCCACCCCTTGTGACAGTCCTGTCGATTTCCTCAATGTACCTGGGATTGTTAGAACTGATCCTGTTCACAGTACAGATATTCAAGCCTACGATTTTGCTTGATGGATATTTGCTATTATTTCCACTGTGCTGTGTGCTGCTAGTGGTGCGACTGCTTCTGAAGAAAATACGGGAGTGGAATGCACTGATGCAGAATGCGGAGGCGGAACACTTTGGGACGGGGAAGATTTATCAGAATCCCATGCTGCGTTGGTGTGACAGCATATTGCGGAAGGCTGCATGGTGGCCGGTGCTGGGACTGGTATTGATGTTCCCACTGTTGGGGATCCTGATCGCAATCCTCATGCTGTTCGGGCAGGCACCGGATTCTGTGATTAAAGCATTCACGGAGACCAGCGACTGGAACCTGTCTCTCAGGCAGGCACCGCAGAATGTCATGTATGATGAACATTATCTCTGCACGGTAGCTGCCGGCGGTCATGAAAAGGTCGTAAAGCCTATCCGCCTGGGGAGGCGGCATGGGCATGAAGTCATTGTGAACCGTCAGTTGTGCATCGCCAATGCTTTTGAACAGGTGTTGGAAGAACGGACTCCCGGCTTCCACCAGGCGCTGCGTCATTTTTATGACACTTACGGGTTCCCTGTGGCGAGACTGATCCACAGTAAATACACGGCGGATCTGGTGTATTTTATCATGAAACCTTTAGAATGGATCTTCCTGTGCGTGCTGTATCTGACAGATGCACACCCCGAGAACCGTATTGCCGTGCAGTACACCGGCAAGACAGCGGCGCAAGTGGAAAAATAGTAAAATATAAATGGAAAAAGCTCTCCCTTTTGGATATAATAATATTTGAAAGGGAGGCTTTTTTATATGATAAAAGTGAATTGAACTAAATCGGAATTTGAGGGAGGAAACAGTATGAAAAAGATTATTGCAATGGTTCTTTGTCTTGTGTTGGTTTTTTCATTGGCTGGTTGTGGAAATAATGATCAAAGTTCAGATACGCATGATGCGAACTACGAAGAAGGTTATACGGCTGGCTACGAGGTTGGATATAATGATGGGAAGCAGCAAATGGCCGAAAACAAAAAGTACTTTGCACAGTTTTCGGGATCTTTTACAGCTTCCGTTGAACAACTCTTGCCGGATTACTTTGCGCTTCCGGGAAAAACGATTGCCGTAGTTCACTTCTTTCAGGATAAACCATTTTTACTTCGCTTTCAGGAAGATATGACCGGAAAGCTTGTTGAAGGAACGGTTTATGTGTTCGAGTTCAAGACATTTGAAGTTGAACTTCCGGCTGATGAGGAAAATCCAGATATTTCGGATTATATGTATTCAATAGATGTTACTAATTATAGAGTTGCGGAAGATAGCGAACTCGGGTTGGACAGCATAACGCCGACTGTTGAAATAATATCGAAGTAAGTAACCGGATTATTTAATTAATAAGAAATCACTGTGGTAAATTCCGATTTATAGAATTGTCTTTTAAGGGGTAATTATACTATTACACTTAAAAGACAATTTTATTTAGATATTAAAATATATTTATTGCCTAATTAGGAATTATAAGTTATACTTCGCGTATAAGTACATTTCACTTATGAAAATTTCTATGTCAGCGAAAGCTGATGTCCCATCCGATTCCCTAAATCATAGAACCAGGAAGAAGGGAAGAGGAAAACCCACACAGAAAGAAAATCAGTTGTATCAGAAAAACAGGTAAGTTATAATGTAGATATGGCGAAATCCTTTTATTTTCGGCGGTATCTATAATTACCTGACACAAAAGGAGGAAACCATTGAATACGGAATTAAAGAGTGCAGTAATGGCAACAGACAGAGACGCCCAATACGATAACAGCGCAAAACGCCTGATAGCACATAAGATCATCCTGGCGCGGATCCTGGTGAAGACCGTGGAGGAATTTAAGGGGATGGATCCGCTCGAGGTAGCAGCACTGATAGAGGGACTTCCTTATATCAGCGCCGTGCCGGTGGAGCTGGGACTGACGAATGCGGTGCATTTTCAGAATGGTCAACGCCTTGTTGGTTTTAATACAGAGAATCAGGAACTGAACGAAGGCCTGGTGCGTTTTGACATTGTATTTTATGTGCGGATGAAGGATGGCCTTTCGCAGATCATCATCAATGTGGAAGCACAAAAGGATGAACCCGGCGAATATGAGATCCTGAACCGGGCAGTCTTCTACGTGAGCAGATTGATTTCTTCCCAGAAAGAACGGGATTTTGAGAATTCGAGCTACGATGACATCAAATGTGTCTATTCCATCTGGATCTGTATGAATATGGAGGAAAACACCATGAGTCATATTCATCTGACCAAAGAAGACCTGATCGGCTCTTATGAATGGAAAGGTAATCTGGATCTGTTGAATATCATTATGATAGGTCTTGCAAAGGAACTGCCGGAACATGATGAGACCTACGAGCTGCATCGTCTGCTGGGAGCATTATTGTCCAGAGAGCTTACAGTGGACGAGAAGCTGGATATTATTGGAAAGGAATATGATATTCCATTAGAAGAGAATTTCAGAAAGGATATGAGTACTATGTGTAATTTGAGCCAGGGAGTTAAGGAAGAAGGTATCGCAATTGGACGCAGAGAAGGGTTGGAAGAGGGACGTAGAGAGGGCCATGCAGAACTTATTACAAAAATGTATAAAAATGGTCTTTCAATAGAACAGATTGCATCTGCTACAGATAAAACAGTAGAAGAGGTAAAGACGATTATTGAGGGAAAAGAAAAATCCCAAGAGGCCTGAGAATTATTACCGGAAAAAACGCGGGGATGTGTAATTCATGTTTATACATTTCTGCGTTTTTTATGAAATGATAATTGAATAATAAATCGGAAGAGTTGCACGTGATGCAACTATGATGCAATGGTATGTTAAATTCTTTACTGTAATGGACGGGGGAAGCGTTCGGTTACAATAAATACATAAGGAGAGATACAAAATGAGGGGCAAATTAATAGTTATCACAGGAGTTATGGCACTGGGGTTGTCTGCCTGCGGAGCACAGGGGAGTGATCCGGTGGGAGGGAGTAGTAGTTCAGAGGTTATCGGATCCGCAGAGGCTGCGGTAACGGAAGAGAGCACTTCAGAGACTGGTGAATCCATGGAAGCGACAGTATCCACGGAGACTGTTTCCGACACTACGGCATCCACGACAGGTCCTTCTTACGAAGATGAGGACGCATGGCTTCCCTGGGAAGACTACGGGGAATGTTCCAACACTGTGAAAGACTTCTATAATGACGATGAGAAAAAGACCTATTACTACGAAATGGATGAGTTCTTTTTTTCCGATGAGAAGTATGCCAAAGTGAATGATTATCTGCAGCAGATGTATGAGAATTACAGAACCCAGTATGAGGAGGAAGGGGAGAATCACACCGGAGCGTATGAGTTAGTGGATGAAACTCTTTCCGAGGGACAGCGATACGATGATAATTATCTGGTATTCAATGGCATTACTTTAGCGGATGACGAGTATGTCAGCCTGCATTTTAATGACACGGTTTATTATGCAGGAGCAGCGCATCCATTATCCTATTACATACCCGTGACGATTTCCATTGCCACCGGCGAAGAAGTCACCCCGGAAGAAGTTTTGGGGAAGACTTGGGACGAGATCCGGGCAGCAGGCTCTATTGAAGAAGAAAACGAAGAAAATTTTAATGCCGATTACGGCTTTTACATCACAGAGAAGGAACTGTGCTATCTCTATCGCACTTATTTCTTTGCAGAAGAGATTCGGATTCCCCGGTAAAAGAACCGGATTGAACTGGCAGAGCAGAAGAGGTATACTTATTTCCAGAAACGGACGGAGGTACCGGGATGGAAAAGTTTAGCCCTTCAAAGCTTTGTGCGGATATTAAGATCTTTGATTATAAGAAAAAAGTAAAATATGATGAGAAATCCCTGGTGATTTTTGAGAAAACAGGGAAAATGATAAAAGCCGGAAAAGAGTGTGAGGCAATGCTGTACACTCTTCCGGCTAATGCTATTGGCTTTTCTCCGATCGTGTTGGGAAGAGTCAGCGACTATACCTGTGCGGAAAAAATGTTAAAGCAGATGCTGTGCCGGTATCTGGGCAAGCCTGTTTTTGCGGGATACGGCGAAGGGCTTATTTTTATTCACGAGAAGCTGAACGAAGTGGAAATGAAAGCCTATTTTGATCTCCTGTATCAGGCGGGAGCCAAAAATGTGGTCTATGCAGATGAAAACGTGAAAGGAATCCCGGAGGGAACTCCCTGGGAGGATGTGATCTGGGGAATGAAGAACACTTATAAAAATCTTCGTTTTGCAGTAGAGATCACGAAGGAACAGCCTATGGATTACCTCAGATATTCGCTAGCGGAGTTGGCAGAGAACTGTAAGCGGTGGGGACTGGAAGAGGAAATGTCAAAATTGTATATTTAAGGAAATAGGCTAAGGGTAAATGAATTTATTTATCCTTAGCCTAAATTATTAGCTTTGCTGATAATAATTATGCCGGTAAAGATGATCGTCTACCTGCTGCGCCAGGTGATTCATTTCTTCTTGTGCATCAGCACCCATGGCAATATTATAAAACGCATAGGAAAACTGCTTACTGAAGAAAGGATATGCGGGGGTCTGTGGTCTGGTAAAAGAGGTATTCCGTAATTGTGAAAATAAAATATTGCTGTTGCCGGAACCAGCCTGAAAGCTGTCCATTACGTCATAAATCTCTTTTAAAACGGGAATACCCGTTAACTGACTGATCTTCAACTGGTTCTGCAGACTGAAAACATAACGGATAAATTCACAACATTCCTTGGGATATTGTGTTTGTCTGGACATGCATAATCCCCAGCTTCCATGGGGAGAAGCTGCTTTTATACCATGGGGAAGAGGGATTATGCCGATATTACTATTCCTTTTCTGCGATTGAAAATAAGCACTGGGCAGGGAAAGACTCATGGCAAAGTTTTCAGGAAAATCGGCACTGAGATCCTCCACGTGGGTATAATGATATTTATGAAATAATTCGCCCAGCCAATTCATAGCAGCGACGGAAGCCGGAGAGTTAAGATATCCAGAGGTTGCCGTCAGCGTATTGTTAAAAAAGCTGCCGTTGTTCTGCACGATAAATGGCAATCCTGCGTAGCTGTTCCATTCTCCGGATTTTGGAGAAAGACCGCGTCCGGAGTCCATAAGCAAAGGATAGGGAAAAGAAGTTTTGGTCTGTATTGTATGGCAGACATTCAGAAACTCATCCCAACTCCAAGCATCTTCCGCAGAAGTCGGAATGCGAATACCAAGGGAATGGAACAACTCCTTGTTATACAGAATACATAAAGTGGATTCCGTATAACCCAGATGATATAGTTTTCCCTGATAGGTTCCCTGCGTCACAATGGGAGACAGAAAAGAGGATAGGAAATTCGAATCCATATATCCATCAAACGGCAGCAGAGAATTCATATATGCCCAATAGGGGACATCAGGACCGTCCAGGGACAGAATATCCGGTGCATTTCCACTGGTAAAGCTCTGCAACAGCAAGTCACGCAGAGGAGCCTTATCGTTGGTGAGAAAAGTCGGTGTTACGAAAAAACCGGAAGATGTCAGATTAAATTGTTCGATCAGAGAGATCCAAAAATGCTTCTCATTATCTTCCATAGGACATAAATAAATAGAAAGGTTTATTTTATCTTTGGAGCGGTCTGCTACAAAAGTGCCTTTTCCTTGCTGCCGTATAATATATCCTTCAGATTCCAGACATTTCAGGGCTTGTGTAATAGTGCTTTTACTTACATTTAAAGTACGCATTAATTCATTATCAGAAGGGATGAGATCGCCGGGACGATAATATCCGCTTTCGATTTTCTGGACAAATTCATTTTTTATAAGCATGTATTTTGGTGTTCTGGTGTTCATAAAATCCCCCATATTTTGAAAAGTGATTGACAATATATTTTTGTTATGCTAATATCATAGCATAAGTTATTCGAACAAACAAGATTAAATAAAAAAACTCTCTGTAAAAGCAGAGAGTTAAAAAATAAAATAAGTTATTCGAACAACCGAACAACTAAAAGGAGGAGAAGATGAAAAAGACATTTTCAAAAGAGAAATTATTTGACAGAACACCGAGGGTCTATCAGAGAGATGCGACGGAAGTCCGTTTTCTGTTGGGTGGAATCGGAACAGGTAATTTTTCTGTAAATTCAAGAGGAAAGTTCCTGGACTGGGAAATTTTTAACTGGCCTTCCAAGAATACGAAATTTCCCCTTTCCTTTTTTGCAATTCGTACGGAGAACAAAGAACTGGAAAAACCTATATCGAAAATTCTGGAATCGAGAATGGTTCCGCCATATACCAGCTCGCACGGATACCTTCAGGCTGAATTGGTAAATCTGCCAAGAATGGAAGATTCGGAACTGATCTGTGAATATCCTTTTGCAAGGGTGAATTTCAAAGATTCCGAATTGCCCGTAAAAGTATCTATGGAAGCATATACACCGTTTATTCCTTTAAATACAGATGATTCCAGTATTCCCTGTGCAATTATCCGATACACGGTGAAAAATATTGCAGACTGTCCGACCAAAGTAAGTCTGGTAGGCACGCTTCCCAATGCATCCGGTTTTGAGGGATATGATGTTATTGAGAACCTGAAGCTGGCCGACAGCGTAAAAAATGAATATCGGGAATTTGATGATGTGAAGGGCTTGTATTATTCACCCGAACATTTGAAAGAGGATCATTTACGGTATGGAAATATGGCGATTCTGACCAGTGGATCCAATGTAACCTATAAAACACAGTGGTTTGACGGCGAATGGGTGGATGGAATACAGGATTTCTGGGATGACTTTACCAGTGATGGACTTTTGGAAAAAGAGACGGTATCTGACAGTGTGGGATGTGAATTTGCACAATTTCATAATTTCAGTTTCCTGAAAAGAAGAGAAAAGATCGGCTCTATCGGAGCCTGGGAAGAACTTCAGCCGGGAGAAGAAAGAACCTTTGAATTTGTCATTACATGGTATTTTCCTAATAGAGTAAAGGCATGGATCGAGTTTGATGAGGACTACGAGAAATTCCAGCGCGGTGAATACGGAACAGTAAGAAATTACTATGCAACAAAATTCACAGATGCATGGGATGTAGCAAAATATGTATACCATAATAAGGAACGACTGGAATCCGACAGCAGAAAATTTGCCGATGCTATGTTCCATAAGACTACATTACCTTATTATGTGATTGATGCTCTGACTGCAAACATTACGAATCTTCGAAGTAATTTATGTTTCCGGCTGGAAGACGGAACTTTTGCCGGATTTGAAGGAATACGTGACTACATAGGCTGCGGTTATGGTAGTGTGCCTCATGTATGGAACTATGCACAGACGGTTGCTTTTCTGTTCCCGGATCTTGAAAAAACTATGCGTAATGTAGAATTTTTGAGAGAAACAGATGAGACAGGATGCATGTCTACACGAATGTTTTCCGTGTTTGATCAGGAACGGTATGCAATGGTTCCGGCCTGTGATGGAGAACTTGGAAGTGTTGTTCGTGTCTACCGGGATTTCAAGAATCTTGGGGATGTGGAATTTTTGAAGACCATTTGGCCCAAAGTAGTGCTGGCAATGGAATATGCCTTGAAACAATGGGATCTGGATGGAGATGATGTACTGGACGGTCAGCAGAATACAACCTATGATATTGAATTTTACGGACCGAATCCCATGACGGACAGTATTTTCCTGGCAGCACTGAAATGCTGTGAAGAGATGGCTGAGATCGTAGGAGACGAAGAACATCACCAGTTATACGCAGATGCTTACGAAAAAGGATCTGCAAGAGCCGATCAAATGATGTTTGACGGGGAATATTATATTCAGGTACAGAAGGAGATTGATAAATATAAATATCAATTCGGAAAAGGCTGCCTGTCAGATCAGCTTCTTGGACAGTTCCTGGCATATATGGCCGGAATCGGAGAGATTTTACCGAAAGAGCATGTAAAATCTGCTATGGAATCCGTATTCAAGTATAATTACAAAACGGATTTTTATCATACGGACAGCGTACACAGAGCATATGCGATCAATGAAGAGCATGGAATGGTAGTAGCTACCTGGCCGAAAGGCGGCAGACCTAAATTCCCGTTATCCTATGCCGGAGAGGTGTGGACAGGAGTAGAGTATGAAGTAGCCGTTAATCTGATTTATTCAGGTTGTGTAGAGGAAGGTCTGACGGTAGTAAAGTCAATTCGGGACCGTTATGACGGATATAAGAGGAATCCGTTCAGCGAGATCGAATCCGGTCATCATTATTGCAGAGCAATGGCAAGCTGGGGAGTGCTGAATGCATTATTGGGACTGCAAAGTGATATGTATCGCGGAACATTGTCATTCCACCCTGCAATAGAAGGTGAAATGTCCAGTTTCTTCATCTGTGGAAAAGCATGGGGTATCTACAGTCAGAAGGAAGAGAATGGGAAAATGTGCAAACATATTGACATCCTGTATGGGACGTTAGATGATATTCATGTGCAAGAATAAGGAGGGTACAATTATGATGAAAAAGTATTGGAGAAAAGTGATGGCACTTACTTGTGCGGCCGCTATGCTGTTTACGATGGCTGGATGCGGAAATGCAGAAGGAACTACAGATGGTGCAGAGACTGCGCAGAGCTCTACGACTGCAGATGGGTCTGGAGAGATCACAATCAAGTTTGCAGAGCATGTTGCTGATATTCAGGCACAGGAGCCGCATCTGCAGAAGATTATTACTGCTTTTGAAGAAAGCCATCCGGGGATTAAAATTGATATTACGGGTAAAGAAGTGTCCGAGCATAATACACAGATGACTTTACTGGCAGGAGAAAATAAGCTTCCGGATGTTTTCTGGCTGGAGCAGGCAACTGCAAAGGAGTTTGCACAGAATGGGTATTTATATGATCTGACGGATGTATTGGATCAGTATGGTATCAATGACAGCCTTCTTCCCGGACTGGTGCATTCATGTACCGTTGACGGCAAAGATGT
>OJNI01001710.1_pt1 | contig 12400 bp, 9 predicted proteins | sample 1597441 | NCBI WGS metagenome assembly OJNI01 (sample SAMEA2452131, study PRJEB22498) | human gut metagenome | reverse complement strand
CCGCACAGTACCATGCTGACCGTAAAGCTGCCCCAGGCTTCCCTCCCGTCCTCCGCTCCCAGGAACTGGGCGATCAGTATTCCCGCCATATTCGGAATGTAGCCCGTCTCCTCCAGCTTCTGTTCCACACGTTTTATAGTCGCTTCCGACATTTTGTGAGTCTTGCCATGAAGCACATTGGAGACTGTTGCCGTGCTTAATCCCAGTTCTTCCGCCACATCGGCGATCCGGACCTTATTTTCATCCATTGTTATTTCCTCCTTTTGTTTTCCCCTTTTACTTCTACTGCTATGGTATTACAAAAGTCCGTAAGAATCAAAGGTTAAGCGCATAACCACAGCCAAAGTTGTGTCAGATTTTTTAGTGATTTTGTAACTATCAGAGCCATGCAAATCATGTCAAATGTACGTCAAATGCTTGCATTCGTAAGAACATTTGACATGATTTATATGGCGAAGTAACCACATGAGCAAAAAGTAAGCTCTGAAAGAGCGGTTTTGCTCATGTGGTTCTGAATAGTTACGTGATTTTTATACTTTGTATACACAAAAACGGGACAGAAACCATTTCATGGATTCTCTCCCGTTTGCGTCATAGCGATTTTCTTCTTTCTGACAGGATTCTTATCCCGCTCGTTTTCTTTCCATATACGTTCGGGAAATTACAGCAGATAAAATCCGGCGCTGCCCCCGGGCACGGTAACCTTTCCGCCTGTAAATACAGCTTCCCCGCCGAAGGAATACAAAGCTTCCCTTACCGCATAGTCTCCGTCGAAGCTGACCTCTCTGTCCGCAGGATTGATGATGACCAGGATCTTCTCCCTGTTATCACTGCGCAGGTAGGCTAATGGATACTTCTTTTCCTCCGCATAGACGAACTCGATCTCTCCACGGCTCTGCAAGGCACTGTGCGCCTGACGGAGGTTAATTAACTTCTGAATCTCATGATACAGGGAATCGGGATCTGCCATCTGCGCTTCCACCGTGGGACGGTCTGCGGACTCATCCTGTCTGACATAGAGCTTTTCCTTCGGTGCCGCACTGAAGCCTGCGTTGGTGGTATGATCCCACTGCATGGGCGAGCGGGAACCGGTACGTCCGTAACCGCCCTCTACGGAGTGCAGATTTTCCACATAGCGCATGCCGATCTCATCGCCATAATATAGGAAAGGTGCACCGGGCATGGACAGGAGGAATGCAAACGCCACCTTTAACTCCTCCCCATGAATGCTTCTCGCCAGACGATCCATATCGTGGTTGCCGGAGGGAATACAGATCAGCCCCTTGCGCTGTGCCTTTTCATAGTTTTCCTTGTATTTCTCTACGAAAGCTGCCACATCACCCTTACCTCTTCCGGAGAAGAAAGGCTCCTCGCAGCGGAACAGATCGTTATAATGAGACGGTCCGAAATGTAGTAAAAAGTCCATATGGAAGCCGCCCTGCAGGGACTTGTCCGGTTCTCCCCATTCGGATACCAGCACTGCCTCGGGGAACTCCGCATCCAGGAACGCTCTTACCTTTCTCCACAGAGCAATGTTTCCCTTGCCATCCTCATCGTTTTTCACCAGAGAACCTGCCATATCCACACGGAAGCCGTCACAGCCCATGCCGATCCAGAACCGCATGACATTTTCCATCTCTGCAAGCGTTGCCTTAGGCCCCGGATCATCGGGATCCTGCTGCCAGTCCTGTGTCTTTTTATAAAATCCGTAATTGAGTGCCGGCTGGTGTGCGAAAAAGTTCACGATCACTGAGCCCTCTCTCTCGGAGATACCGCACAGGCTTCCCATGTTCTCCAGCCGTCCCCAGGTGCTGTCGGTCCAGATATAACGATCGGTAAATTCATTACTGTCCGCCTTGCAGGACTCCTTGAACCAGGGATGTGCCACGGAGGTATGTCCCGGCACCAGGTCTAACAGGATATGCATGTCCCGCTTGTGTACTTCGTGAAACAGACGCTTCAGATCCGCATTGGTGCCGTATCTGGGCGCTGCCTGATAGTAGTCCGCCACATCATAGCCAGCGTCTCCGAAGGGTGATGCAAAACAGGGATTCATCCAGATCGCATTGCATCCCAGTTCCTTAATATAATCCAGTTTTTCTATGATACCCTGAAAATCACCGATACCGTCACCATTGGTATCCAGAAAAGACTGGGGATAAATTTCATAAAAGATTGCATTATCAATCCATTTTGCCATAGTGTACTCCTTCCTGTGTGCTTTATTTTTATTGCAAAAAACGTTTTCCGATACTTTCTTTTAACATACCACAGAATGGCTACTTGTACAACTACGAAAAAACATCTATAATAAAGTAGCTTGATGCCCCGATATGCGAATAGCGGACAGGGTGCTATGTGCCAGTGGCACATGTTTAGCACGGATCGAAGCGGAGCGTAGAAGTGAGAGTGCGTAGCACAAAACAATCCGCAGGCATCCAACTAGGATAAAATAAGAACGAGGTCTATCATGTTAACACAGAAAGTAAGCACCATCGATGAACTCCTGCAGTTCGTCAGTACGTTACGCCAAAAGCACGGCGTCCGCCTCTGGTTCCGCGGGGAAGAGAATGCGGATCTGACTCTGATCCCTTCCATCCAACGAAGCCAGAAAAGACTGGACTCCGAACGCTATATTGCCAATGATTTCTATATCCGGGCGAGACAGATCCTGGACAATCCTCCCGACAAACATAATTACGCCGGCTGGGTCTCCCTGATGCAGCACTACGGTCTGCCCACGAGAATGTTAGACTGGACCCAGTCTCCCCTGATCGCCGTATTTTTCGCCACGGAAACTTACAGAGAGACTCCGGACACCGATGCCTGTGTCTGGGTACTGACACCGGGGCTGTTGAACGAGAAGGAAGGATTCGGCAACTGCATCTATCCCATTGATGCGGACACCACACAGGAAATGCTGCTGCCTGCCTTCAAACACAACCACCACAATCCGGAATTGAAAAACAAGATCCTGGCTTGCAGCTCCACAGAGAATAACCTCCGCATGTACTCCCAGTACTCCAACTTCACCGTACATAACTCTCTGGAACGTCTGGAAGATATCTGCGATGAAAATATGCTGTATAAGATCATTATCCCCTCCGGACGGAAACAATACTTTATTGAAAGCCTGCGGGTATTCGGCATCTCCGAGAGCTTCGTATACCCCGACCTGGATCATATATCCAGTGATTTGAAAGATTCCTATGGAATTTAATAATCATGCTACCTACAGATTGTTCCGCACTACGTGCTCTCACAATCCTGCCCAATATTCGCATATCGTGGGATTGACATCCCACATTTATGCTCATATCGGGGCGGGTCCCAAGTTTTTTCGCCCACCTATGAGCAAGCTCATGTGGGCTTAAACCTTTTGACCCTTGTATCATATATATTAAGAAAGGAAATATACACATGAAAATCGTATTACAGCATCTGACCAAGAAATTCCCCGCCCGCGGTCCTGTCCGCGGCAGGAAGAACCGCGAAGATGTCATTGCCGTGAATGACTTCGACTTCGAGATCCCCGACGGCAAGCTGATCGGACTTTTAGGTCCCTCTGGCTGTGGCAAAAGTACGGCACTGAATCTGATCTGCGGTCTGCTGAAGCCCACCGAGGGCAAGATCTTTTTCGGAGAAGATGATGTCACCGGACTTCCTCCCGAGAACCGCGGTGTCGGCATGGTCTTCCAGAACTATGCCCTCTACCCCCATCTCACCGTGGAGAAAAATATTCAGTTCCCCTTAGAGAACCTGAAGGGTGCTGACAAGCTTTCCAAAGAAGAGATGAGCAAGCGCGTGCTGGAAGCAGCAAAGCTGGTACAGATCGACCACCTGTTAGAGCGCAAACCCAATGAGCTCTCCGGCGGTCAGCAGCAGCGTGTTGCCATCGCCAGAGCCTTAGTCAAGCTGCCTCGCGTTCTTCTTTTGGATGAGCCCCTCTCAAATCTGGATGCCAGACTCCGTCTCCAGACCAGAGAAGAGATCCGCCGGATCCAGCAGGAGACACAGATCACCACCATCTTCGTTACCCACGATCAGGACGAAGCCATGAGCATCTCCGATATGATCGTCGTGATGAAGGACGGTATCGTACAGCAGATCGGCAAGCCCCAGAACGTATACGATGATCCCGTGAACCTGTTCGTTGCGAAGTTCCTCGGCACACCTCCCATCAATGTCTTTGACGGTGAAGTGAAGAGCGGACAGTTATACATCGGCTCCGAAGCTGTTCTGCCTGCTCCCGGGGTAGCGAATCAGACTGTGCATGTCGGCATTCGTCCGGAAGGTTTTGTATTAAAAGAGGACGGACCGCTCTCCTGCGATCTGGTGCGTCTGGAGGTCATGGGCCGGGATGTGAGCATTGTTTCCACCCATGAAAAGTCCCAGAACGCTACCATCCGTTCCATCATTGATGCCGACGAAGGGAAATATCTTCCCACCGGAAAAGTGCATTTCGCCTTAAAACCCGCAAAAGTATTCCTCTTTTGCACCGACACCGAAGAACGCATCCGCTTTTAATATTTTATCCGATTCTGTAGTCCGGCGCTATTCATGGGCTGCAGAAAGAATTGAGGTTTCTTATGGAAAAACAAAATCTGAAAGCCTGGCTCTATCTATTGCCGGCATTCCTGTTTCTGGGTGCTTTTATGATCTATCCTCTGATCGACGTATTCGTGTACTCCTTTGAAGAGGGTTACAATTCCGCATCCCAAACCTTTTACGGCGTAGGAATGTACAACTACTCCTATGTGCTCCACGATCCGTACTTTTTACAGGCATTGAAAAATACCTTCATTCTGGTCATCATCACCGTTCCGGTCTCCACCGGACTGGCGCTTTTGATCTCCGCTGCCTTAAGCTCCATTAAACCGCTGCGGGATCTGTTCCAGACCATATTTTTCCTGCCCTATGTGACCAATACTCTGGCGGTCGGTCTGGTCTTCATGATTCTTTTCAAAAAGACCCCTTACTCCGACGGTCTTATCAATCTGCTGATCCAGTTTTTCGGCGGCAGCTCCGTGGATTTCATCGACGGACCCTACTGGGCGAAAATGTTCGTGCTGTGCTTTTACACCATCTGGATCGTTATGCCTTTTAAGATTCTGATCCTGACCAGTGCTCTCGCCAGTGTGAACCCCATGTACTACAATGCGGCAAGAGTGGACGGCACTTCCCGTTTCCGAATGTTCACCAAGATCACACTGCCCATGATCTCCCCCATGGTATTCTACCTGATCATCACCGGCTTTATCGGCGCATTCAAAGCCTACAGTGATGCCGTGGCGCTGTTCGGCACGAACTTAAATGCCGCAGAGATGAATACCATTGTCGGCTACGTCTACGATATGCTCTACGGTGACAGCGGCGGCTATCCTTCCTATGCTTCCGCAGCGGCGATCCTGCTGTTTGCCATCGTCCTGACCATCACCTGCATCAATCTGCTGGTCAGCAAAAAGCATGTCCACTATGTATAAGAAAGGAGGTCTTTGTGATGTCTGATGTTACATCTGATTATGAAAAAATCGAGAAACGCACCCGGATCCGCGGCAATATCCGCAATGGGATCGTCTACCTTTTTCTGTGTCTGTGGGCACTGATCGTACTGTTCCCTTTTTACTGGATGGTACTGACCTCCGTAAAAAGCTACGGCTCCTATAATGCAGAATATATTCCGAAGTTTTTCACCCTGTCTCCCACTTTGCAGAACTACGTGGACGCTTTTACCACTGTTTCTCTGGGAAGATACCTGTGGAACACCTTGTTTTTCACCGTGGTCACCACTGCCATCATGCTGGTGGTCATCACCCTGGCAGCCTTCGCTTTTGCAAGGTTGAACTTTGCCGGAAAAGATCTGATCTTTACGTTATTTTTATCTCTGATGATGATTCCCAATGAACTGGTGGTCATTACGAATTTCACCACCATCACGAATCTGGATCTGCGCAATACCTTCACCGGTCTGATCCTGCCTTCCGTGACCAGCGTATTTTATATCTATCTGCTGCGGGAGAATTTCGCACAGATTCCGGACGAGCTGTATTATGCCGCCAAGGTAGACGGTACTTCCGATCTGCGATATCTGCGCAAGGTCATGGTGCCCATCTGCAAACCCACGCTGATCACCATCGTGATCCTAAAGGTTATTGAATGCTGGAACTCCTATGTGTGGCCCAGACTGATCACCGATGATCCGGATTACTATCTGGTATCCAACGGCATCCAGGAGATCCGTGAGAATGGTTTCGGCAGAGAGAACATCCCCGCCATGATGGCTGCGGTGGTCGTGATTTCCGTTCCTCTGGTGGTGTTGTTCCTCGTATTCCGTAAAAAAGTCATGGCAGGCGTTGCCAGAGGAGGTACCAAAGGATGAGTCGATTCAGCAAAAAACTGGCATTATTATGTGCCGTGGGCACTCTGTCTCTGTCCCTGACCGGCTGCCATGGTTCGAAAGGCCTGCCGGAATTCACTGTTCCTGAGGAGTTCGATACTTCCAGGAACTATGAGATCACCTTCTGGGCGAAAAATGATACCAACAAAACCCAGACGGAAATCTACAAGAAAGCCATTGCGGATTTTGAAGCCCTGTATCCCAATATCACGGTGAACCTGAATCTATACACGGATTACGGCAAAATTTACAACGATGTCATTACCAATATTTCCACCAATACGACACCCAATGTCTGTATCACCTACCCGGATCACATTGCCACCTACCTCACCGGGCAGAATACTGTAGTTCCTCTGGATGACCTGTTTGCCGATGAAAAATACGGTCTGGGCGGCACAGATCTTGCCTATGACGGTCCTGCCAGAGAAGAAGTCATTCCTCAGTTTTTGAATGAATGCTCCATCGACGGTCATTACTATGCCGTTCCTTACATGCGTTCCACCGAGGCCTGCTACGTGAATAAGACCTACGTGGAAAATCTTGGATATACTCTGCCGGATGTACTGACCTGGGACTTCATCTGGGAAGTCTCCGAGGCTGCCACCGCCCAAAATGCGGACGGCACCTATGTGGTCAACGGGCAGAATGTACTGATCCCATTTATCTACAAGTCCACCGATAACATGATGATCCAGATGTTAAAGCAAAAGAATGCGGGATATTCCACGGCTGACGGCAGCATTGAACTTTTCAACGATACCACCACGGATCTCCTATATGGTATTGCCGGACATGTAAAGAGCGGTGCCTTTTCCACCTTCAAGATCTCCGGTTATCCTGCGAACTTCCTGAATGCCGGGCAATGTATTTTCGCCATTGATTCCACTGCCGGAGCCACCTGGATGGGTACGGGCGCTCCGCTGTCGGATATCAGCGAAGATTCTCTGGTGCAGTTTGAGACCGCCGTGCGGATGATTCCCCAGTTTGACCCGGAACATCCCGAAATGATCTCCCAGGGTCCTTCCGTCTGCGTCTTCAATAAATCAGACTCCCAGGAAGTACTGGCATCCTGGCTGTTTGCCCAGTATCTGCTCACCAACGATGTGCAGATTGCTTATTCCGAGACAGAAGGCTATGTACCTGTAACCTCTAAGGCACAGAACTCCGCAGAGTATCAGGATTATCTGTCCGAATGCGGTGCGGATAACATTACGCATTATGCGGTGAAAATTGAGGCTTCCAAACTGTTGCTTGACAACGTAGACAACACCTTCGTTACACCGGTATTTAACGGTTCCGCATCCTTACGTGACGCTTCCGGACAGTTGATTGAAAACGTGGTGAAGTCCACCCGCAGAAAAGAGACTGTGGATGATACCTACATGCAAAAGCTTTACAGCGATGTAGAAAGCCTGTACCGTCTCGGTCAGGGAAGTGATGCCTCCTTCGGCAAAAAGGAACTGGGTGCCATGCCCCGGGCTTCCGTGATCCTGTTAAGCACACTTGCAGTCACCTGGGTTCTGATCCTCCTGTATGTAGGGCGGGAATATTTAAAAAACAGAAAGAAGTAATTTTTCAGCCCCATTCGTAAGATAATATCTGGTGGTATTATCCTGCGCATGGGGCTCTTTTTGCAAAAAATCTTGATTTATCTTGCATTTCAGGTATAATGGAACTGTTCGGTGTCTGAATGCGCCGGATAAATTGAGGAGATGTCTGTGTATCTGCACAGACCCATATGCGCCACAAGCGCAGGAATGGAGGATTATTATGAAAAAGAAGACACTTGCATTAACCATGGCTATGGCTATGGTTCTGTCTCTCGCTGCATGTGGAAACAGCAATGCAGACGTTGCTGCTGAATCTACCGCTGCTGCCACCACCGAGGCTGCTACTACCGAAGCCGCTACGGAAGCTTCTACCGAGGCTGCTGAAGCTGTTGCTGATGAGAAGTCCGAGGGTGTTATGACCTACGAAGAGTACATGGCTGCTGATCTCGATTCCGAAGTTGTGATCGAGGCTTATGTTCAGGCGAAACAGTCCTGGTGGGAAGATAAGGCTACCCTGTACACCCAGGATCAGGATGGTGCTTACTTCATCTACAATTCCGTATGTTCCGAAGAGGATTATGCTAAGCTGGTACCCGGTACCAAGATCAAAGTAACCGGTTATAAGACCGAGTGGTCTGGTGAAGTAGAGATCGCTGAAGGTGCTACCTTCGAGATCGAAGAGGGCAGCTACATCGCTCCCGTTACCGATGTGACCGATCTGTTAGGCACCGATGATCTGATCAACTACCAGAACCAGTTCGTAGCTTTCAAGGGTATGACTGTAGAAGTTGCAGGTCAGGATGCTGACGGCAACGATGTTGCTTTCCTGTACAACTGGGATGGTTCCGGTGAAGACGGTAACGACCTGTACTTCAACGTATCCCTGAACGGTCAGACCTATACCTTCACCGTTGAGTCTTATCTGTGCGACAACACCACCGATGTTTACAACGCAGTAAAGAACTTAAAGATCGGTGACACCATCGATATGGAAGGTTTCCTGTACTGGTACGAAGGTGTGAACCCTCACATCACTTCCGTGACTGTGAAGTAATTTCATCAGATATTAAGCTATATTGACAATAAAAAGAACTGGCTTCCCAGGAAGACAGTTCTTTTTTATTGTCCACTTATATGCTTTACTTATCTGTTGCCAGGTACACCTGCGCATACCTATCTTCTCTCTGCCTGTCGGAATTCTTCTGCCTCCATCAGCGTCTCAGCGATCTCCTTCTCTGGCTCTACTATCTATGCGAAGTGATCAGCCTTTATTTTCTGCTCTCCAGCCATTGTTTCGCGATTTGGAATCCCTCCATGGGAACGCAGAATCGCTGATCTCTAGGCGGCTGCAATGCGGCATCCAGTTCCTCCATATCGAACCACTCCACACTCTCCACTTCCTCTTTTTGCAGGATAAGCTTCGCAACATCTACCGGCTTAGTGTACATATAGACGAATGCAACCTCGTTGTCCCGAAACATTTTTCCATGAAATTCCTTTTCGTATTGAATATCAAAGCATCCGGCGAATTGCAGCTCCTCTTTAGATGCCTGGATTCCCAGTTCTTCGTAAAGTTCCCGTATTGCAGATTCCTCCGGCTCGTCCCCCGCCTGAATATGTCCGGCGGAAGAAGTATCGAACCTCCCCGGAAAGCTGTCTTTTTCTGCAGAGCGTTTCTGCAATAACAACTGTGCCTTCCCATCCTGTTCTCTTATGATCCAGATATGGGCAGTTCTGTGACGGATACCCTTTTCATGCGCTTCCGTGCGTTCTATGATCTTCCCTGTGGGAATGCCTTTTTCATCTACGATGTCAAAAAATTCCATGGTGTTATGGCTCCTTTGTGTTTCTTTGTAGTCCTCTGGGTTTCTTTTGGTCACCTTGGGTTGCTTTGGGTTTCTTTGGGGCTCTTTGGGTCTCTTTGTAGTCCTCTATATTTCTGTGTTAATTCATCTGTACTGCCATTGTACGAAGTTCTGCTCCGATATTGCCGCCTGCTCCTTCGATGGTCTGTGCGATGATGACCGCAGCGATATCGATAGCTACTGTCTTTCCCTTCTAAGGTCTAATACCATCAGATCAAAATCGTAGTATTCCCCGTCGATCTTAAAATACGCCGGCGAGGTCCCGATTTTCCGGAAGCCATATTTCTCATAGACATGAATAGCTCGTATATTATCGCTTCGAACTTCCAGATTGATCAGTTCTATCGTATGTTCTTTTGCATACATAATGCATTTTTGTAACAGCGCCCTGCCAATTCCCTGCCCCCATTCCGACTTGACCACAGAGATTCCGAATTCGGCGCGATGGCTCATCCTTCTGGAAAATCCGCTTAGACTGGCATCTCCGATAATCTCTCCATTTTTCCATACTACATAGAGAACGGAATGTTCCTCCTTATTTATATTCTGTATAAATTTCTCTTCCTCTTCTGTCGAAATAGGAAGCCCTTCTTTTCCAAAGGACAGATAATCTGTCTCTCCACCTACCTGCGCTAAATATGCGATGATCTTCTCCGCATCTTCCGGCGTAGCTTCTCTGATATCAAATTCTTCCATAGCTGCCTCCAGCCCTTCTGTCATCTGTTAATAGATCTGACTTGCAATCGTATTAAAACCTGCACCAATACTTCCATCCAGCTGCTCCAGCGCATGTGCGGTCAATCTTCCGCAATCACAATAGCTGCCACAATGATTATCCTGCCGATCAGATGTTGGTATTCTTTCATGCTGATTTTCTTTTATTCTGGTTTTCACCATTTCATAAAATTATATACTTTTATTCGTAATCAAAAATGGTCTTAGTCTGAATATACTTCCCGTACCTTGCCTTCCATTCCTGATGGGTCGCAGAAGCATCGTACACAGGCAGCGCCTCCGGATCCATCTCCATTTCGATCATCAGGTCATGACGGTTCGGTCTCGGCGTCACATTTTCATAAATGTTCACCGTATGAACGCCTTCTATCTGCTTCGTCCGATTGAAGATCTTCTTGATGTCCGCAAGCATCTCCCTGCTCGCCGCATCCTCCCGGTTCCATATATTCTCTTTAAATTTTACAATGATCAGGTGCTTCATTTTGCATATCCCCCTTATTTTACTATTACTGATATGTTTTATCCTACCACGGCATCCCATTTGCTACAACCAAAATATTCCTGCAAGATCATTTCTACTTTGTCTGCATTCAGAGGACACTGCTTTGTTTCATAGGTGAGAATCAGATTTACCGAAGGAATGATACCATGTCGGCAATATAGCTTTATTTTGTCACAAGCATGATTGCAATAATCCGGATTATCCATCATCCCAAAGTGCTCCCAATAGAAATATTGTCCCGTAAAGGGATGTCGCATCACGAAGTCCGGATATAACATTATTCCATCCAAAATCAGTTTTTCTTCATAGTGGAATGGTATTTTGTTTTGATATAGTGCTCTGTCAATAATTGCTTCTGATTTAGACCGCAACATCTTCCCATGCGTTCCTTGTACCAATAAATTTTCCGGATGCTTTGTACATTTTTCATAGGGTTCCTCCTGCCACCGCTCTAATTCCTTATCCAATGGTCTGAAATTCTTAGCCAGCAATTTTCCATATTCCGGATGATTTAATAGATGTTCGGAGTTTATTTTCATCTTGTCTGTCTTCTTCAAGTAGGCTTCCCATCCCGCTGCTTCACTCTCCAATTCCTTTTTTCTATACTCATAGTATTTCTTCAATGCCAGTATTTCTGCCTGATTTCTTTCGGTTTTCGGAAGATAGCGTATTCCATTTTCCTCTTTTACTTTCCATTTGTAGCGGTTTTCATTTTTGAAGCATTGCAATTCTCCTTGCGGAAATTTTTTGTCCAATTTTGTTATCTTTTCTAATTCCTTATTAATTTCTTCTATTCTGTTTTTTATATTTTCGCGTGTAGTTTTCACTTTTCCTCCTTCTGCACACTGGCTTCTTGACTTCTCCGGGGCTTATTCTTACTTTTCTTTCTCCTACGCCCCGGCTTCTTGATTTCCTTGGGGCTTATTTCTACTTTTCTTTCTCTCACGCCCCGGCTTCTTGACTTCCCCGGGGCTTATTCTTACTTTTCTTCCTCTCATGCCCCAACTACCTAGAACCCCAACGGCTTATTTTCTTCTCAGATACCCTTTCAGCCGGTTTCCGTGACTGTCGACGGTTACTGTCAGGGCTCCATAGTCAGTGGTGAGGTACCAGGGGACCTTAGCATCTTCCAGGCGCTGTAGCGTCGCGGCATGGGGATGGCCATAGGAATTGTTACGACCACAGGAGATAATGGCGGCAGCGGGGCCGGCGGCGGCAAGGAACTCAGAACTGGTGGAATAGCCTGAGCCGTGATGCGCTACCTTCAGGATGTCTACCTTGAAGCCCCCTTGTCTCCGTGATTCCCACAACTCCTGCTGTTCTCGCGGTTCCTGCGATTCCTGCAATT
>OJNI01001701.1_pt1 | contig 12441 bp, 10 predicted proteins | sample 1597441 | NCBI WGS metagenome assembly OJNI01 (sample SAMEA2452131, study PRJEB22498) | human gut metagenome | reverse complement strand
TTTAGAAACATCTTTTATTGAAAAGTAACGTGTGCAATATCGGTACAGATGTACCGATATCTGTAAGCAGCCCGGCAACTTCCCTGTATGGCATAGAATATCTTTGCGAGATGTAACGCATAGAAGCACCAAGCTCGCCGTCCGGTCCACCATATTGACTGATTATCATAGCCGCCAGAGTAGGGTTCGTCTGTTTTATTTTAATAGGGTATTCAAGTCGTTTTTCATAATTCCACATATCAGCAGCCCTCCATTTCCCAAGGCATTGGAGTTGCTACCCACATCCAGTAATTGTCGTTGGAAATGTGTAATTTATCGAGAGGTCCATAATAATCTGCGTACTGTGTCATATAATCGCAGTATTTATCTTTAATCTGTGCATAATATTCAATTGCTTCAAGGTCATCGGGGTGAGTATCAAGGTAGAGATTGACTTCTGTTAGTACAAATCCCAGTTCATAAATATTCTGCATAAGCCCACGTTTGTCGGCTGTTAAAGCACAGCTGGACTGTCTGGTTGGAGTGAGGGCACTGTTGGAATTGCCGCTGTTGCACAGATTGTTATTGTAATTGCGGTTGTTATTACAGCTATTATTAGAATAGCCATTATTGCAATTCTGCTGGCAATTGAAGGAAGACCTCTGGTTCATAGATGGCGGGTTAGTCATATTATTCATACTCTGCCTCCTGCAAAAGGTTTGGATAATACAGGAAATAAAGTTCCACATTTAAGGGCTTTGCAAGGGTCATACAAATCTCCCCATTTCTGCCACGGTACATAACACATAGCAATCGCCCACGTATTCTGCATTTTCATAATCGAAAAAACTCCATATATTAAACTTATTAGTATTATATGTGGAAAATGACTTGATGCTACTATATGTAATTATATTGAATTTGACATATAATATGAGATTAAATATAATATTTACATAACCTAACGATAACAAAAGTGATAATAGAGCTGGATATAATAGAATTCGGCTAATCGTAGATTGATAGAGATACATTAATTGTATGCGGCTATGCTATAGGAGTAATTTCTACTGATTGTAGATTAAAGAGGTTAGGTTGTTAAATAACACGAAAGTGTTATTTTTTTAATTTACAAATAAAATAACTTAACACCTCTTTACAAAAATACAAAAGGTGTTATTGTAAAAATATAAATGGCACTATTGTAATAATCAGAAATAATATATTTTTAAGCAATTATATATTCATTAATATTTATTAAGAAATCAGAGGAGGTACATCAATGAACAAAGCAGCAGACAATTATACAGGCAGTAATTACGATGAATTTATAGCATTATCCAAAGTACAGAAGACTTTAAGAAATGAACTAAAGCCAACTCCATTTACAGCAGAACATATCAAGCAGAGGGGAATTATCTCAGAGGATGAATATAGAGCACAACAGAGTCTGGAGTTAAAGAAGATAGCTGATGAATATTATAGGAATTATATTACACACAAGTTAAATGACATCAATAATCTGGATTTTTATAATTTATTTGATGCAATAGAAGAAAAATATAAGAAGAATGATAAAGAAAACAGAGATAAGCTGGATTTGGTGGAAAAATCAAAGCGAGGAGAGATAGCTAAAATGTTATCAGCAGATGATAATTTTAAATCAATGTTTGAAGCTAAATTGATAACACAGCTTCTTCCTGTTTATGTAGAACAGAATTATATCGGTGAAGATAAGGAGAAAGCACTTGAAACAATTACGCTTTTTAAAGGCTTTACTACATATTTTACCGATTATTTTAATATAAGAAAAAATATGTTTAAAGAAAATGGAGGAGCATCATCTATATGCTATAGGATTGTTAATGTTAATGCTTCGATATTTTACGATAATTTGAAGACATTTATGTGTATAAAGGAAAAAGCAGGAGATGAAATAGCGTTAATTGAAGAAGAATTAACAGAGAAGCTTGATGGCTGGAGGTTAGAGCATATCTTTTCCGGAGATTATTATAACGAAGTTCTGGCGCAGAAGGGGATAGATTACTACAATCAGATATGTGGAGATATTAATAAGCATATGAATTTGTACTGCCAGCAGAATAAGCTTAAAGCTAATGTATTTAAGATGACGAAGCTTCAAAAACAGATAATGGGTATATCAGAAAAGGCATTTGAAATTCCTCCAATGTATCAGAATGATGAAGAAGTGTATGCTTCATTTAATGAATTTATTAGCAGGCTCGAAGAAGTTAAGCTGACAGACAGGCTTAGAAATATTTTGCAGAACATTAATATATATAATACAGCAAAGATTTATATTAATGCCAGATATTATACAAATGTGTCAAGTTATGTGTATGGCGGTTGGGGCGCGATAGATTCAGCTATAGAACGATATTTATGTAATACAATAGCAGGAAAAGGTCAAAGCAAAGTTAAGAAAATAGAAAATGCTAAGAAAGATAATAAATTTATGAGCGTTAAAGAACTGGATAGTATCGTGGCAGAGTATGAGCCAGATTATTTTAATGCTCCATATATTGATGATGACGATAATGCAGTTAAGGCTTTCGGTGGACAGGGTGTGCTTGGCTATTTTAATAAAATGTCGGAGCTGTTAGCAGATGTCAGCCTGTATACAATAGATTATAATTCTGATGACAGTCTTATAGAGAATAAGGAAAGTGCGCTTAGAATAAAAAAACAGCTGGATGATATAATGTCGTTATATCACTGGTTACAGACATTTATTATAGATGAAGTCGTAGAAAAAGATAACGCATTTTATGCTGAGCTGGAAGATATATGCTGTGAATTGGAAAATGTGGTAACACTGTATGACAGAATTCGCAATTATGTTACTAAGAAGCCTTACAGTACACAGAAGTTTAAGCTTAATTTTGCTTCACCAACACTTGCTGCTGGCTGGTCAAGGAGTAAGGAATTTGATAATAATGCAATAATATTGCTTAGGAACAACAAATATTATATAGCGATATTTAATGTGAATAATAAGCCTGATAAACAGATAATAAAAGGTAGTGAAGAGCAGCGATTATCGACAGATTATAAAAAAATGGTATATAATCTCCTGCCTGGTCCTAATAAGATGCTTCCTAAGGTATTTATTAAATCTGATACAGGAAAAAGAGATTATAACCCATCATCATATATATTAGAAGGATATGAGAAGAACAGGCATATCAAATCAAGTGGTAATTTTGATATTAATTACTGCCATGATTTAATAGATTATTATAAAGCGTGTATAAATAAACATCCTGAATGGAAGAATTATGGATTCAAATTCGAGGAAACTACTCAATATAATGATATAGGCCAGTTCTATAAAGATGTTGAGAAGCAAGGATACTCAATTTCGTGGGTATATATAAGTGAAGCAGATATTAGCAGGCTTGATGAGGAAGGGAAAATATATCTATTTGAGATATATAATAAAGATTTATCATCGCATAGTACAGGAAAAGACAATCTTCATACAATGTATCTAAAGAACATATTTAGTGAGGATAACCTTAAGAATATCTGCATTGAATTAAATGGTAATGCTGAGCTTTTCTATCGTAAATCGAGTATGAAAAGAAATATAACTCATAAGAAAGATACAGTTCTTGTTAATAAGACGTATATTAATGAAGCTGGAGTAAGGGTATCTTTAACTGATGAGGATTATATAAAAGTTTATAATTATTATAATAATGATTATGTTATTGATGTAGAAAAAGATAAAAAACTTGTTGAAATACTTGAAAGAATCGGACATCGTAAGAACCCAATAGATATTATTAAAGATAAGAGATATACAGAAGATAAATATTTCCTTCATCTTCCAATAACAATTAATTATGGAGTAGATGACGAAAATATTAATGCTAAGATGATTGAATACATAGCTAAGCATAATAATATGAATGTTATTGGAATAGATCGTGGCGAGAGAAATCTTATATATATTTCTGTAATTGATAATAAAGGCAATATTATAGAACAGAAATCATTTAATCTTGTCAATAATTATGACTATAAGAATAAACTTAAAAATATGGAAAAGACAAGGGATAATGCAAGAAAGAACTGGCAGGAAATAGGTAAGATTAAAGATGTTAAAAGTGGTTATCTGTCAGGCGTTATATCTAAGATAGCAAGAATGGTAATTGATTATAATGCAATAATTGTAATGGAAGATTTAAACAAAGGCTTTAAGAGAGGAAGATTTAAGGTTGAACGTCAGGTGTATCAGAAATTTGAGAATATGCTGATTAGTAAACTTAATTATCTTGTATTTAAGGAGAGAAAAGCTGATGAGAACGGAGGAATATTAAGGGGATATCAGCTTACATATATTCCTAAAAGCATAAAAAATGTTGGAAAGCAGTGCGGCTGTATATTCTATGTGCCAGCCGCTTATACATCAAAGATAGACCCAGCCACAGGATTTATTAATATATTTGATTTTAAGAAATATTCAGGCAGTGGCATTAATGCTAAAGTTAAGGATAAAAAAGAATTTCTTATGAGTATGAATTCAATCAGATATATTAATGAAGGTTCAGAAGAATATGAAAAAATCGGACATAGAGAACTGTTTGCGTTTTCTTTTGATTATAATAACTTTAAAACATATAACGTAAGCAGTCCGGTAAATGAATGGACAGCCTACACATATGGGGAAAGAATTAAGAAGTTATATAAAGATGGCAGATGGTTACGTTCAGAAGTATTAAATCTTACAGAGAATTTAATTAAGCTTATGGAACAATACAATATTGAATATAAAGACGGACACGATATAAGGGAAGATATATCGCATATGGATGAAACACGAAATGCTGATTTTATATGCAGTCTGTTTGAAGAATTAAAGTATACAGTTCAGCTAAGAAATAGCAAGAGTGAAGCAGAAGATGAGAATTATGACAGACTTGTATCGCCAATTATAAATTCGTCTAATGGATTTTACGACTCATCTGATTATATGGAAAATGAGAATAATACCACACATACAATGCCTAAAGACGCAGATGCCAATGGCGCATACTGCATAGCATTAAAAGGTTTGTATGAGATTAACAAGATTAAACAGAACTGGAGTGATGATAAGAAGTTTAAAGAAAATGAATTGTATATAAATGTTACTGAATGGCTTGATTATATTCAGAATAGAAGGTTTGAGTAGATGGAAGATTTGATATTAATTTCGAATCTCAATGATTTTATATTTTGTCCGGTTTCCATATATTTTCATAAATTATATGGAAATCAGGACAATTTGACATATCAATCACAGTATCAGATTAATGGTACGAAGGCACACGAGAAAGTAGATAATAAAAAATATTCTACGAGAAAAAGCGTAAAAATGGCATTAGATGTGTATTCAGATGAATATAAGATTGTTGGGAAAATAGATTTGTATGATGAAATTAGTAAGACACTTATAGAACGGAAAAAGTTTGTTAAGAAAATATATGACGGATATATTTTTCAATTATATGCCCAATATTATGCAATGACAGAGATGGGGTATGAGATTAATCATTTAGAAGTAAGAAGTCTTGATGATAATAAAAAATATAAAATTGCACTTCCAGATGATGATGTGGCAATGAAAAATAAATTTAAACAATTAATTAACCAGATGAGGTTATTTGATATGGATAAATTTGAGCAGACTAATAAAGAAAAATGCAGTAAATGCATATATGAACAGGCGTGTGATAAGTCATTAATAAAAGAGGGGATTTATGTTAAGTGCTAATGATTTTAAAAAGAAACAAGTCATTTTTTTAATGACAAACATAGGGGATAAATTATCATTTTCTAACGATAATGTTATAGTAAAAGATAAAGAAGGAAAGATTAAGTTTCAATCAACCTGTTATAGATTGTTTATGTTGTGTGTTGTTGGAAATATATCTATAACGAGTGGCTTGATACAAAGAAGTAAAAAATTTGGATTTTCTATATGTTTAATGAGTACAACGTTTAAAGTATATGATGTTATAGGTGCAAGAATGGAAGGTAACACACTTCTAAGGAAACACCAATATCAATATGATAGTAACGATATAGGCAGGCTTATTGAACAAAACAAAATTAAAAATCAAGCACAGGTATTAAAAAATATAAGAAAAAAGACAGAATACCAAAAAGAAGCAATTGAATTGTTAAATACGATGGTGGTAGAACTTGATAATTCCAAGGAGTATTTGGAAATTATGGGTATTGAAGGAAATGCTGCGAGAGTTTATTTCCCAAGAATATTTGATAATGTACAGTGGAATGGAAGAAAGCCAAGAATTAAAAGCAATTATGTAAATGTTGTGTTAGATATAGGTTATACAATGCTGTTTAATATCGTTGATGCAATGTTGCAGGTGTATGGATTTGATACATATTATGGAGTATTTCATAAGTGTTTCTATATGAGGAAGTCATTAGTGTGCGACATAATGGAGCCGATAAGACCAATTATAGACTATGAAGTGCGAAAAGCTATTAATCTGGGACAGTGTAAAATTGATGATTTTGAAAAGTATAACGAACGCTGGTGTTTAAAATATAAGAATAATCCGCAATATATACAATTTTTAATGCAGGCAATTATGGAATACAAAGATGAAATATTTATGTATATACAGAACTATTATAGATATTTTATGAAAATGAAAAGTGTATCAGAATTTCCACAGTTTAATATATAATCAGATTGGAGGTATTATGGTAATTGTAAGTTATGATATATCAAATGATAAATTAAGGACTAAATTTGCTAAATATCTGTCAAGATTTGGTCATAGACTTCAATATTCTGTATTTGAGATTGACAACAGCGAGAGAATTGTCGATAATATAGTTAATGACTTGAAGAATAAATATGAGAAGTCATTTTCACAAGAAGACAGTGTGATTATATTTAAACTTTCATCAAGCTGTGAAGTGTTAAGGTTCGGGTATGCGAAGAATGATGAAAAAGACTTTATTATAATAAGTTGAAGTATTATTACAAACCTAGGTCTTAATATTAAAAAATAATAAGTTACTTAACAAGATATGTAAATATTGCATAAAAAATAATAAAAATTAGGTTGCTTATAAAAGAATAATTGGTTAATATGACGATAAAAGAGTTTAAGTAACCTAAATAATTTCTACTATTGTAGATATAGCGAACTCGTCTAAGTTCTACAGGTTTAAGTAACCTAAATAATTTCTACTATTGTAGATGTTGTTAAGGTTAAGGGTGCAACAGAGGTTTAAGTAACCTAAATAATTTCTACTATTGTAGATTACCTGTCCTAAATATTTATTAATATGTTTAAGTAACCTAAATAATTTCTACTATTGTAGATTCACAATATTCAGACTTGCAAGAAGAGTTTAAGTAACCTAAATAATTTCTACTATTGTAGATGATAAGTGATTTGATATTGTCTGGCATAGTTTAAGTAACCTAAATAATTCCGCATACCCTTAAACACATAAAGACTTTAAATAATCACACCAAAGTATTATCTCCCCAACAATATTGAATATTCTCCCCATTCTTGCTAAAATACCACTACAAGATTAATAGAAAAGGATATCCAATTATGAAAGAAAAGATATATACAGTTCCAGTTAATGATGCGTTTGCGTTGGATAGTGAATGTCCGATTTGTTCAATGTTTGAAAAGCTGGAGAATGATGCGGTTGAGTATGCCATGGGTCCAAGCTATATGGAAGATGACATAAGAGAAAAGACTGATAAAATGGGATTTTGCAGCCGCCATATTAAGAAGATATACGAGCAGAATAACAGACTTGGTTATGCACTTGTTATGAAGACACATATGGATTATGTCATTAAGCAGATAGAAAGTTATAGATATGATAAGGGCACTGGAAAGACACTCCTAAAAAAAGGCAAAGAGGCACAGGTATGCAGTTATATAGATGAGCTTGAAGGAAAATGCTTTGTGTGCGATAAGGTAGAAGATACCATTGAAAGATACATAGATACAGTGTTTTATATGTATAAACACGACAAAGATTTTGTAGAGAAACTTAAAAACTGCAAAGGCTTTTGTACCAGCCACTATGGACTTTTGATGAAAAGGGCGAGCGGCAAGCTTTCGGGAGCACAGTATACAGAATTCACAGAGCTTATCACTAAGCTTTATATAGATAATATGAAGAGAGTAAGAGATGATGTAGCCTGGTTTATTAATAAATTTGATCACAAATATGCCAATGAGCCTTGGAAAAATGCTAAAGACTCACTTGTAAGAGCAACATTAAAAGATACTGGAGTTAATATCCAATAACATAATAATGTGTTATTTTTCGGAAGAAGATAAGTTCATTATGGTATAATGAGCACAAAAGTGCTCATCTTAAAAGTTCCTTATGGAACTTTATATGTGCAGAAAAGCTGCACAAGATTTATGGTATGATATATACATTATATTAAGAAATTAATTGATATTAATAAAAGCTGATTACCCTCATTAATAAAAATGGAGATAATCAGCTTTTTGTTGATATATAAATGTAATAATTATTACATTTATATATCAATTAATAGGTAAATGTAACAGAATATAACGTGTAATTAACACGATCAATATTCTTATAAGAATAGGATAACTGCTGTCCGGTTCTTGATATTGCCTCTTTAAGATCTGCATTATAAGTTGTAGTGAATTCAATATGTGCAGTTTTATTTTTAACTGTTGAATATATGAGTTTATTTAGTTGGTTGACATTGCTTATTAAAGGTAGTTTTTTGTATCTGCAGTAGGAATATTTTGCACCACATTTTTCATAAGCGGAGTAACGGCTTCTGTCCCAAGTATGGTCGAGTGCCATATCGTCAGCACTGATATTAAAATATGAGTGGTCGATATAATCAGATGATGAGCCAACAGGGTCATCCCACGTTACATCAACGTGATACCAGTGATTATCAAGGTTGACAACATTCCATATGTGCTGCTGTCCGCCAGCCTCTCCTGAAATCGTTGCATTTTCTATTCCAAGCATATCTAACAATGTCTTAAAACATTCAGTATAGCCGCTACATACGGCAATTCCGTTGATTAATGCACTGTAGGCGTTGTAGGAAGAGTCGCCGGTATCAACATAATTGATGTTATCAACGAGATAATCGTGTATGGCAATCTCTTTTTCTATATCAGATTGATTTGGCGAAATAATCTCTTCAAGTATTTTGGTATATTTGTCATAAAGCACAAGCTGGCGTTCATTAAGATTATATGTTGACTCACTTCTGTAAGCTTTAATAATTGCAAAATTGTCCCAACATTCATAAGTTATCCGCACATTGAAACCATTTTTAATGCGCCTGTATTCACATCTTAACTGTTCTATGCCGTTAATTAATGAAAGCCATTTGTTGGCATCAATTAACTCCTCATCAGTAATGAATAATTCGCAGACATTATTATCACTATCCATACTTGCAATTATAGCCTGCACAATCTCCTCCGTTGTATCTGCGGACTGGGAAAATGCAGCCTTAGGTATTGTCATAGCTGAATTGGAAGACATATTAAACGATATTGGAATTGTACAGCCTGTCAATGCGACAGATAAAAGCACAAGTGTGAGTATAACGCAGACACGCTTATGGATAGGCTTATATAAATTTTTCATATATGTTAATAAATCTTTCTATAATAATTTAGGTTTATTACTTTGTTAAATTAAATGTAATTTGGTATTATTACATTATATATTATAATTATATTACATTATAAAATAATACACAACTGCTAGATATATGGATATTTATGGCAGTCTGATGATAAATATACCGTGCATTTTATTTTGTACAGGGAGGAGAATTAATATGAGCGATTATATTATTAACAAACCTGATGATTTTGAATTGAATGAAACACTTGAATGTGGACAGTGCTTCCATTTTAATAAGCTTGATGAAAATGATTATGTCCTTACAGCATTTGGACATATGTTACATATAATACAGACTGAAAAAGAAATTGTATTTTATGATACTGACGAGAAGCTGTATATGGATTTGTGGAGAAATTATTTTGATATAGACAGGAATTATGGTCTTATAAAGGAAAGGCTTTTAAAGAAAGATGATAAGCTTAAGGAAGCAATTGAGGCAATGTCAGGTGTCAGAATTCTTAATCAGGAATTTTTTGAGACACTTATTTCATTTATTATATCGCAGAACAAACAGATACCACATATAAAGAAGATTGTTGCAGATATTTCTGCAAAGTATGGCGATTATGCGGGTGAGGTGAAAGGTGTACCTATGTATACATTTCCTGATGTAAGGAAGCTAGCCAAAGCAGAAGTAGAGGATTTGAAGGAATTAAAGACAGGCTTTAGAGCACCTTACATATATGATGCCGTAAAATGTGTCGGCGAGGGAAAAATTAGCTATGATGAGCTTATTGCACTGGATAGTGAGCAGGGCATTGAGAAAATGTGTCAGATAAAAGGGGTTGGCAACAAGGTCGCAAGCTGTGTAAGCCTTTTTGCATTGGGTAAAAGGGACAGCTTTCCTATTGATGTGTGGATAAAAAGAATAATGGAATATCTGTATTTTGACGGAAATGATACTTCCAAAGATGTTATAGCTGCATTTGCTAAGGAAAGATTTGGCGAGCTTGGCGGATATGCACAGCAGTATCTTTTCTATTATGGAAAGACTGTCAAGATGGGTGTCGCTAACAAGAATAAAAAATAAAAAAAGTATAATCAAAATGTTAAATCATTAATATATTTAGAAATAGCTGTTGACAAATTATTAGCCGGGTGCTATCTTAATTTTATTGAAATTAGCACTCGGTTGAAATGAGTGCTAACAAGCAAAAAACAAATTGCTGCCATATACATTTCAGACAGCGGAATGGAGGATATATATGAAATTAGTACCATTAGGAGACAGGGTTGTAATTAAAGCATTAGTTGCAGAAGAAACTACAAAGTCAGGTATCGTATTACCAGGACAGGCAAAGGAGAAACCATCTCAGGCAGAGGTAGTTGCAGTTGGACCTGGCGGGGTTGTTGATGGCAAGGAAGTTACAATGCAGGTTAAGCCTGGTGATAAGGTAATATATTCTAAGTATGCTGGAACAGAAGTTAAGCTTGATGATGAAGAATACATCGTTGTAAAGCAGAATGATATTCTTGCGGTAATCGAGGACTAATCAGATACAGCCAGTTTACTGGCGGATATATGAAAAGTGATAGTTAGTTGATATCAGATATATTTTTATTACAGATAATAATGGAGGTAATAGCAATGGCAAAGGAAATTAAATACGGAATTGAAGCAAGAAAAGCTCTTGAAGAGGGTGTTAATAAATTAGCTAATACTGTAAGGGTTACAATCGGACCAAAGGGACGTAACGTAGTTCTTGATAAGAGCTTTGGTGCTCCATTAATTACAAATGATGGTGTAACAATAGCAAAAGAAATAGAACTAGATGATCCATTCGAAAATATGGGTGCTGGACTTGTAAAAGAAGTTTCTATTAAAACAAATGATGTAGCAGGAGATGGAACAACAACTGCTATGGTATTAGCACAAAGCATGATAAGAGAAGGAGTAAAAAATGTTGCAGCTGGTGGAGATCCAATGGCTATTAAAAGAGGAATGGATAAAGCAGTAAAAGTTGCAGTAGAAGGATTAAAAGAAATTAGCTCAGAAGTTAATGGAAAAGAAGACATAGCAAGAGTTGCTAGCATATCAGCTAATAATAGAGAAATTGGAGAACTTATTTCAGAGGCAATGGAAAAGGTTTCTAAAGATGGAGTTATTACAATAGAAGAATCTAAAACATCAAATACAGAACTAAATGTAGTAGAGGGAATGCAATTTGATAAAGGATATGTATCTCCATATATGGTAACAGATACAGAAAAAATGGAAGCAATTATAGATAATCCATATATATTAATAACAGATAAAAAAATAAGCAATATTCAAGAAATATTACCACTATTAGAAGCATTAATGCAACAATCTGGAAAATTAGTAATAATATGTGATGACGTAGAAGGAGAAGCTTTATCTACATTAATTTTAAACAAATTAAGAGGAGTGCTAAACGTAGTAGCAGTAAAAGCCCCTGGATATGGGGATAAGAGAAAAGCAATGCTACAAGATATTGCAACATTAACTGGAGGAGAAGTTATAACATCAGACTTGGGATTAGAACTAAAAGATACCCAAATAGAGCAATTAGGTAGAGCAAAACAAATTAAAGTGCAAAAAGAGAATACAATAATAGTTGATGGCATGGGGGACAAACAACAAATTGCAGACAGAGTAGCACAAATAAGAGCACAATTAAGTGAAGAAAAAAGCGAATTTGAAAAGGAAAATCTTCAAGAAAGATTAGCCAAAATAGCAGGTGGAGTTGCAGTTATTGGTGTTGGAGCAGCAAC
>OJNI01001671.1_pt1 | contig 12577 bp, 14 predicted proteins | sample 1597441 | NCBI WGS metagenome assembly OJNI01 (sample SAMEA2452131, study PRJEB22498) | human gut metagenome | reverse complement strand
GAAGTAAAATTTATTACATTTGGTGGCGATGGAGGAACTTATGATATTGGATTGCAAAGTCTATCTGGAGCTATGGAAAGAGGACATGATATGGTTTATGTGTGCTATGATAATGGGGCATACATGAATACTGGAATTCAGCGTTCTTCTGCAACACCAAGATTTGCAGATACTACTACATCACCTGCCGGAAGTGTTATTCCAGGAAAAATGCAATCTAGAAAAGATTTAACAGAAATAATGGTTTCACATCATATTCCATATGTTGGTCAAACCATTGCAGTCAATAACTTTAAAGATTTATATGAAAAATCTGAAAAAGCTATATATACTAAAGGACCTGCTTTTTTAAATGTATTATCTCCTTGCCCTAGAGGTTGGGGATATCCTACAGACATGCTAATGCAAATAAATAAGCTTGCTGTTGAAACTTGCTATTGGCCTTTATATGAGGTTGTAGACGGAAAATATAAAATAACATATAAACCTGCTAAAAAACTACCAATAGAGGAATTTTTAAAACCACAAAAAAGATTTAAACATATGTTTAAACCTGGAAATGAATGGATGTTAGAAGAATTTCAAAATGAAGTAGATAAAAGATGGCAAGCATTATTAGACTTAGAAAAATTAAGTATCTGATATGAACTATATCCCCAAAGGTGTAGTTTCACAATTATATTAGGCAACTACATTTCTGTAATTGCCTATTTTATATACTTATTATACACCCAAAATAATAAAATTGTCATGAACATGATTAATTTCTCTGATATTTTTCTTATATACATTGACCTTTGGACAAAATCCGTATATAATATAAACATTGAAAAGCACTTTTATAATAAATAAAAATGAGAAATTAAAATTCTCTGAAGTTTAAAGGAGGACAAATAAAGATGGGAGAAGTTATAGTTGTAACATCCGGAAAAGGTGGTGTTGGAAAGACAACAACAACGGCAAATATAGGTGCAGGATTATCTAAGCTTGGCAAAAAGGTAGTGATTATTGATACTGATCTCGGTCTTCGCAACCTTGATGTTGTTATGGGCATGGAAAATCTGGTTGTATATAATCTTGTTGATGTTGTTGAGGGAAGCTGCCGGCTTAAACAGGCACTGATCAGAGACAGCCGATATGAGAATCTTTATTTACTGCCATCCGCACAGACAAAAGATAAATCCGCAGTTTCTCCGGGACAGATGAAGAAACTCACCGCAGAATTAAAAGAAGAATTCGATTACATACTTCTGGATTGTCCTGCAGGAATTGAGCAGGGCTTCCAAAATGCAATTGCCGGTGCTGACCGTGCACTTGTAGTTACAACTCCGGAAGTATCATCCATCCGTGATGCCGACCGTATCATCGGACTTCTGGAACAGAACCAGATCCGTACAATCGATCTTATCATTAATCGTATCCGGATGGATATGGTGAAAAGAGGAGATATGATGTCGGTTGACGATGTCACAGAGATTCTTGCCGTTCCGCTGATTGGGATCCTTCCTGATGACGAACAGGTTGTAATAGGAACGAACCAGGGGGAACCGGTAATCGGATTGGATTCAAAAGCCGGAAAGGGATATCTTAACATTTGCAAACGAATCACGGGCACGGAAGTCTCTTTTATGAATCTTGACACAGGCAAAGGGGTATTTTCCAGAATTGCCCATGCTTTCAGGAAGAATTAGGAGGATTTATTATGCTGAAAAACTCTTCCGTATCCATTGCAAAGAATCGTCTGCGCACGTTGGTCATATCAGATCGTGTACAATGTACTCCTTCGGCTTATGAACATATTTGCAAAGATTTATACGAAACACTTTCCAAATATATGGAACTTACAGAAGATGATTTTCAGGTAGAGATTAACCGTTCACAGATAGTGATAAAAATAGCAGGAGAAGAAACGTGAGATCACATAGATTTACTAAACCATACAATTTAAAAAATTACAAATTTGGAATCGTAACACTTGTCGGGATTTTGTCTGTTCTGGGTATTTTAGTTGTCGGCAGTGCAAAGGAATCACTTCAGAGCAAACAGATTCTTGGTGTTATCATAGGCTTTACTGCAATGATTGTTGTTTCCTTAATTGATTACATGTGGATTATGAATTTTTACTGGGTTTTGTATGCATTGTCTATCATTATGCTTGCAGCTGTAAAATTATTCGGAGAAAATGTAAATGGGGCAACCCGTTGGATTAAAGTAGGATTTATTCAGTTCCAGCCATCTGAACTGGCAAAAATATTGCTTATTATTTTCTTTGCCAAATTCCTGATGGAACATGAAGCGGATATTAATGATAAATTTACATTAATTAAATATGCCGTTCTGGCAGGAATTCCTCTTGCTTTAATTTTAATTGAGCCAAACTTATCTACTACGATATGTACGGCACTTATGATCTGCCTTATGATCTATATTGCCGGACTCAGTTATAAGTTTATCGGTACGGTATTGATTATACTAGTCCCGATCGCAGTAATATTTTTGAGTATTGTTGTTCAGCCGAATCAGAAAATCCTCAAAGATTATCAGCAGAAACGTATCCTTGCTTTCATTGAACCGGAAAAATATGAAAGTGATGAAGCATATCAGCAGAAAAATTCTGTAATGGCTATAGGATCCGGACAGTTAACAGGAAAAGGACTGGATAACAATACAACTACTTCCGTAAAAAACGGTAATTTCATTCTGGAACCTCAGACAGACTTTATTTTCGCAATCATCGGAGAAGAATTAGGTTTTGTCGGAGGGTGTATAATTATTGCGTTATTACTATTGATTGTGATACAATGTATCTTAGTTGGGATACGATCGCAAGACCTTGCAGGAAGAATCATATGCTGCGGTGTTGGCGGCCTGATCGGCATACAAAGTTTTATCAACATTGGTGTTGCCACCAAAATTTTGCCAAATACCGGAGTTCCATTACCTTTTGTAAGTTATGGTCTGACTTCTCTTGTAAGTTTATATATTGGAATTGGATTAGTCTTGAACGTAGGATTACAACCGAAAAAATACCAGTAAGGAGTGAATGATATGAATATAGGTCTGATAGCACATGATTCAAAAAAAGCATTGATGCAAAATTTCTGTATCGCTTATAGAGGAATTTTAAGCAAACACAGTCTTTATGCTACAGGAACGACCGGAAGATTAATTGAAGAAGTTACGAACCTGAAAGTTCATAAATATCTTGCCGGTCCTTTAGGTGGCAAACAGCAGCTGGGAGCTCAGATTGCGCAAAATGACATTGATGCGCTTATCTTTTTAAGAGAACCCTCTAATCCAAAGCCACATGATCCAGATTTAAATGACGTGATTCGGATGTGTGATACTTATAATATCCCGTTGGCTACGAACCTTGCAACAGCAGAGATTATTATTTTGGCAATTGACAGAGGAGATTTGGACTGGCGTGAAATGTATCGGTAAATATTCAAAATTAATTTCTGTACTGTTATTAACGGTTGTCATGGCAACCGGATGTGGAATTACAGATCTGCTTGGAACGAAGAATGTAGTCGCTGAATACGAGGCAGAAAATTATAACAAAGACCTTTACACCGGAAAATTATTTGCTTCAGATTTATGTGTAGCTTCCGGTGATATCAGTCTCAGTGGCATATCTTCGGATGAGACTAATACATTACATTCTGCTGCGCTGTTTGATGTGGACAGAAAGAAAGTAGATTTTTCTTATCAAATGTTTGACAAAATATATCCTGCAAGTACAACAAAGATCATGACGGCACTTGTAGCCTTAGAAAATGCGGATCTTTCCGATGTTGTAACCGTTTCCCAGAATGCGGATATGAACAGTTTTGCTGCGGATGAAGCAACTTGTGGAATAAAAGCTGGAGATAAAATTACTTTATCCGATTTATTATATGGTCTGTTATTACATTCAGGTAATGATAATGCTACTGCTATAGCAGAATATGTCGGCGGAAGTATGGATGGATTTGCTGAAATGATGAATAAAGAAGCAGCCAAATTAATGGCAACCGGCACACATTTTGTAAATTCCAACGGACTTCACAATGATAACCACTATACAACGGCATATGATTTATATTTAATATTTAATGAATGTATCAAATATGATGATTTTGTAAAAATTATCATGGCAAAATCTCACACCGCAAAGGTTACCGGAAACGATGGAACGATAAGGAGCATCACATGGGAACCAACAAACTTTTATGCAACGGGAGATGCCAAGAAGCCTGATAATGTAACTGTAATCGGCGGAAAGACCGGTACAACTCAATTGGCAGGAAACTGTTTAATTCTGCTTACAAAAGATAAAAATGACCATCCGTATATATCAATCGTAATGAAGGCTGATACCAAACCTTTACTTTACAAAGATATGACAGCAATTGTAGAAGCAATTCCTGAAAATAATTGATGCATAAGAATATGTCGCAGACACTTTTCATACCAAAGTATACAAGAGAAGTTGCCGGTGGCAAGTTCTCTTGTATACCCAAACAAAAGGGGCATCCAAATTACGGATACCCCTTTTTTAGGATGAACTTCCAATTCTTCCATAAAGGCTGATGAGATATAAACCGCACAGTCCGATAATTGTATAAATAATTCTGGACAGCCATGTAAGATTTCCAAATATCACGGCTACAATATCCAGTTTAAAAATACCGACCAGCAACCAGTTAAGTGCGCCTATGATCACCAGCGTTAAAGCAGTGTTATCAAACCATTTCATGTAAGAATCCTCCTTTTATCGAATGATAATAGTATTACCATAAAAGGAAAGATTATACACATATCAGAGAAAGGATTTATATAATGGATATCGATGAAAGATATTATCCATATTCAAAATATTTAAAGAAAAGATATGGAGAAAAAGTATATAAATTACCGGTAAATCTTCCTGTTACGTGCCCAAATCGTATTTCAGGCGCAGGATGTTCATTCTGTGCAGAAACCGGAACCGGATTTGAAGCAATGGATTCAGCTGTTTCTGTTACCGAACAGCTGATGAGCACAAGGAAATATATAGAGAAAAGATATCATGCCCATAAATTTATTGCTTATTTTCAAAATTATACCAACACATTTATGCCTCTGGATATTTTTCAAAAATATATGCTCGAAGCATCGAAGGTTCCTGATATCGTAGAAATTGCGATTTCCACACGTCCGGACTGCATCCGTGAAGATTATCTTGATGTTTTAAATAGGATTCGCGAAACAACGGGAATTCAGATTACAATAGAACTTGGACTTCAGACAGTAAATTATCATACTCTGAAAAGAATATCGCGCGGTCATACTCTTGCAGAATATATTGACGCCGTTCTTCGTATCAGCAGATATGGTTATGATATCTGTACTCATGTGATTTTAAATCTGCCAGGAGATGAGATGGATGATTCGATTGAAACCGCCAAGATATTATCGGCTCTTCCCGTTCAGATTGTAAAAGCACATTCTCTCTATATAGCCAAAGACACACGGTTGTGCGATGACTATGAAAATGGTACAATATCTCTATGTAAAAAAGAAGAATATCTGAACAGACTGATTGCTTTTCTTGAACATCTAAATCCGGATATTGCCGTAGAGCGTCTGTTTAGCCGTATTCCTGAAAAAGATGCCGTATTCTGCAACTGGAACACAAGTTGGTGGAAATTACGTGATGAACTTCTTTTAAGAATGGAAGAGCAGAATAGTTTTCAAGGAAAAAAACTGAACTATCTGGATGGAGCGGCATTGCGTTTATTGGACAACAAAGAATAGGAGGCCCGTATTTTGGCTGCAAATATTACTTCTTCAAATATAAAAGTTTATCAAAAGAAAAAACATTTAAATATCGGAATCGTCATTTTTGGGGTTATATTTATTTATCTTCTTGTGACGGTTCTGATGTATCTGACCGCAAAGCACATTTCTGTTTATGAAGTACGTGAGGGTTCGATCGTAAAAGATACTTCTTACACCGGTCTAGCCATTCGTAACGAAACGGTCGTACATTCCAAAGGGAAGGGTTATGTTAATTACTTTATTTCAGAAGGAAACAAAGTCGGTGCCAAAACACAGGTTTATTCCCTGTCTGACCAGAAACTTCAATTTGAAACAAATACAAACAACACACAAAAATTAACCTCCAGTGAACAGTCGGCAATCAGTCAGAAGACACAGACTTTCTGCGAAAATTATACCGACGGAACCTTTGGGGATGTATATACTTTAAAGAACAATATTTCCGGAGTTCTTGAAGGCAAGTCTAATCAGAATCGTCAGACGCAGATCGCGGCTTTGACGGAATCAGATCTTGATGGTTTGAAAGTATATACCGCTGAGTCCGACGGAATTATCAGCTATTCTGTAGATGGTTTTGAAAATACAAAAGCAGATGATATAACCCCTGATATGCTTAACAAAGAAAACTACAATAAAAAAGAGCAGAAGAATAATACGAAAATCAAATCCGGTGATTCCGTATATAAATTGATCAAAGATGATGACTGGACACTTGTGATTGCTCTAAGTAAACAATCAGTAAAAGATTTAACTGATGCTTCCAGCGTTCAGGTCCGTTTTCCGAAAGATAACGAAACTATGACAGCAGCTTTTTCCATGAAAAAAGTAAAAGGCACCTGGCTTGGATATCTGGCATTTGATAATTCTATGGTTCGTTATGCCCAGGATCGTTTTGTAGATGTAGAGCTTATTATGGCAGATCATACCGGACTTAAAATACCAAAATCTGCAGTCACCAAAAAGAATTTTTATGTGATCTCAGAAGACTATCTTACACAGGGTGGTAACAGCAACAGCACAGGAGTATTGATCGATACCGGGAAGGAAAATGCACAGTTCCAATCAGTCGATATCTATTACCGAGATACATCAACCGGTTCTGTTTATATAGATCCTGATGATTTTGAAGAAAATACAACACTTAGAAAGCCTGATTCATCGGATACCTGCCAGTTAAACAAAACCCGGAAGTTAAAAGGTGTATATAATATTAACCGTGGTTATGCCGTATTCCGACAGGTACAGATTCTGTGCGAAAGCGATGAATATTATATTGTTCAAAGTGGTGATGACTACGGACTTTCCAATTATGATCACATTGCTCTGACGGGTAAAGACGTACATGAGGGCGATGTAATATCCTGACACACAATAACAGATTATAAAAGGAGTGGACAATTATGTTAAAAGAAAATCTGGAAAAAGTAGAAGAAAATATACAGGCTGCATGTGACCGTGCCGGACGTAAAAGAGATGAAGTTACTCTGATCGCCGTAAGCAAAACAAAACCTGTAGAAATGCTGCAGGAGGCCTATGACCTTGGAGTCCGTATAAACGGAGAAAACAAAGCACAGGAACTGGCTTCTAAATATGAAGTCCTTCCAAAGGATATTCACTGGCATATGATTGGGCATATGCAGCGTAATAAAGTAAAATACATTATCGATAAAGTTGATCTGATTCATTCTGTAGATTCTGTCCGACTCGCAGAAACAATTGATAAAGAAGCAGAAAAGCACGGTGTTATTGCCAATATATTGATTGAAGTAAATGTCGCAAAAGAAGAAAGTAAATTTGGTCTCATGCCGGAAGAGGTTCCTGAATTTGTAGAAAAGATTGCCGGATTTCCTCATATCCGCGTAAAGGGATTAATGACAATTGCTCCATTTGTAGAAAATCCAGAAGAAAACAGACCGATTTTTGCACATTTAAGAAAATTATCTGTTGACATCGCAAAGAAAAACATTGATAATATTACTATGAGTATTCTTTCTATGGGTATGACAAATGACTATCAGGTGGCCATAGAAGAAGGAGCTACCATGGTCCGTGTGGGAACCGGAATTTTTGGAGCACGTGATTATACTCATCAAGTATAAACGGAAGATAGGAGATTTATTAAAAATGGGAGTATTAGATAAGTTCTTAAGTATCATGAAGTTAGACGACGGAGATGATGAATACGATGAGGATGAATTCTTCGACGATGACGAATATGATGATGATTATGAAGAAAAGCCCAAGAGAAGCCTCTTTCATAAAAACACCAAAGACAATGATAAAGATTTCGATGAAGACGATGAAGACGATTACACAGCACCTGTGAAGTCCAAATCTGCATTCTCTAATAATAAAGTAACTCCGATGCGTCAGCCTTCAAGAAGAAGCAGTGTAAATATGGAGGTTTGCGTGATCAAGCCAACTTCTGTAGAAGATTCAAGAGAGATTACAGAGACTTTATTAAGTGGACGTACCGTTATTTTGAATCTTGAGGGACTGGATCTTGAGATTGCTCAGCGTATTATTGATTTTACTTCAGGAGCTACATTTGCAATCAGTGGTAACCTGCAGAAAATTTCTAATTACATATTCCTGGTAACACCTACAAATGTTGATATATCTGGAGATCTTCAGGATTTGCTTAACACTTCTCTGGATTCTTCATCTATGAGGTCAAGATTTTAATTATGAATAAAGAAGAAAGTATGTTACAGAAACGTCTGGTGGAGCTCTCCAGACTGGCATATAACAGAGGGATTGTTATATTTTCCGACTTTCTTAATTTGAATGAATTAAATATTCTTCATACCACACCAAAAGACATGTTTTTATCTCAGTATAAAACTTATGGTGGATATGACTTATCAGAGCGTCAGATGGCTGTTTTTCTACCTGATGCTCTTTATTATGATTATGAATATCCCATTCAGATTATAGAAGTCACTCCGTCAAGCAAAAGATTTGCCGAAAATCTTACACACAGGGATTATCTTGGAGCACTTATGAATCTTGGCATCGAGCGCTCCAAAGTTGGAGATATTATTGTTGAAGATCAGAAAGGATTGATTTTTGTCAAAGAAGAACTCGCTGAATATATTGCAGATAATCTGACTGTGGTTCGTCATACGAACGTAAATACATCCATAGGAAAAGGGGTTAAAGTAGATTATGAACCAAGATTTGAGGAGCTGAAAGGGACCGTATCTTCCATTCGTCTGGACAGTGTACTTGCTCTTGCCTATCCACTTTCCAGAAGTAAGATTACTGCACAGATTGAAGCCGGAAAAGTCTTTGTAAATGGAAAACTTATCACGAGTAACGGTTATCGTTTAAAAGACAATGATATTATCTCTGTAAGGAAAATGGGACGTATTGCATATGATGGTATTCTCTCAGAAACAAAAAAGGGACGCTACCTGATCTCTGTACGCAAATACATTTAGGACAATAATTTAAATAATTTATACAGTTAATTTATAGAAGGAGTATCATGAAGACAAATACAAAACGAATCACACATTATATAATGGCATTGGTAAGTATCGTTGTACTGGTATTATTGGATCAGATTACAAAACATCTGGTTGTATTACATCTTAAGGATCGGTCTGCCTATGTCCTGATTAAAGATGTATTTCAATTAGAATATCTGGAAAACAGGGGTGCAGCCTTCGGTGTGCTGCAAAATCAACGTATATTCTTTTATATCAGTGTACTTTTGATTACAATTGCTGTTATCTGGTTTTACCACAAAGTACCTATAGAACATAAATATCTGCCGCTTCGTATCTGTGCAGTGTTAATTCTTTCCGGTGCTTTCGGCAATTGTATAGACCGGATCCGTCTGAATTATGTAGTCGATTTTTTATACTTCAAGCTGATCAACTTCCCGATTTTTAACGTTGCCGATATCTATGTAACCGTTGCAGCATTTCTGCTGGTTATATTAATACTCATTTACTATAAGGAGGACGACCTTGAAAGAATTTTCCATTGATCGCAATACAGAAGGCCAGCGGATAGACCGCTATCTTTCAGATGAATTAGAAGACAGATCAAGATCTTATATACAGAAAATTATGAAAGAAGGATATGTAAAAGTCAACCAGAAGCCTGTAAAATCCAATTACAGGCTTTCTTTTGGCGACAGCGTGGAAGTTACCCTTCCGGAGGCAAAAGAGCCTGATATCGTACCAGAGAACATTCCTTTGGATATCCTTTATGAAGACCAGGATATCATCATGATCAACAAACCAAAACAAATGGTCGTACATCCGGCTCCCGGACATTATAGCGGGACACTGGTAAATGCTTTGATGTATCATTGCGGTGATGAGCTGTCCGGTATTAACGGCTGTATGAGGCCTGGAATTGTCCACAGGATTGATATGGATACGACAGGATCATTAGTTGTATGTAAGAACGATAAAGCTCATCAAAGCCTTTCGGAACAGTTAAAAGTACACTCTATACGGCGTATCTATGTTGCTATCGTACATGGAAATATCAAAGAAGATTCCGGTACGGTCAATGCTCCGATCGGACGCCATCCAACAGACCGAAAGAAAATGAGCACCCATTGTAAAAACGGACGGGATGCAGTCACACATTATAAAGTTCTGGAGCGATTCGGCGATTACACATATATTCAGTGCGAACTTGAACCCGGGCGTACACATCAGATTCGTGTCCATATGGCAAGTATCGGACATCCTCTGGTTGGTGATGAGGTCTATGGTCCGAAAAAATGCCCATTCAAAGGATTACAAGGGCAGACCCTGCACGCACGCACACTTGGAATCATTCATCCAACCACAGGAAAATATCTGGAAGTAAATGCACCTCTCCCAGAATATTTCATTGAACTATTAGACAGACTAAGGAATATTTATAACTGAATTATGAGAAAATTCTATACATTTGTCTAAGTTTGCTGTATAATATGTTTATATTAATTTTTGTTTAGGAGCGTGATTTATATGGCAAAGACAAATACAAACGACACCCAGAAGGGTGTAGGACTTCACGCACGGCGCATCATCGCCTATGTAGTATTGATTATTATCTCATTTTTCTGTCTGTTCTGGTTTTACATTATGTTTATCAACGCAACCAGATCAAACGGAGAGTTACAATCCGGATTTACCGCGATTCCAAGTACGAACCTGTTAAAAAACTGGAACAATCTGGTGCACGGAACGCTTCCAATCTGGTATGGAATGTTTAACAGTCTGATCATCGCCGCTTGCTCGGCAGTGCTTTGTACTTATTTCTCAACCATGACAGCATATGCCATTCATGCATATGATTTCAAAATGAAACGGTTTATTTATCCGTTCATCCTGATGATCATGATGATTCCGACACAGGTTACTGCACTTGGATTTATCAAGTTAGTGACAAAGATGGGACTGATGGATTCCTTCATTCCACTGATTGTTCCGACAATCGCTTCTCCGGTTGTATTCTTCTACATGAAGCAGTACATGGAGAGTGCACTTCCACTGTCTCTGATAGAGGCCGCACGAATTGATGGTTCCGGAGAGTTCCGTACATTCAACAGTATTGTACTTCCACTGATGAAACCGGCGATCGCCGTACAGGCAATCTTCACTTTCGTCAGCAGCTGGAACAATTATTTTACACCGGCACTGATTCTGCATGATGATAAAAAGAAAACACTTCCAATTCTGATTGCACAGCTTCGTGCAGCAGACTGGTTGAAGTTTGATATGGGCCAGGTATATGTGATGATTACATTCTCGATCCTGCCGGTTATCGTTGTATATCTGATTCTTTCCAAGCATATCGTTCAGGGTATTGCACTGGGAAGTGTCAAGGGATAATGTGAAATATAACGTTAAAAACTGCAGTTGATGCTGTACTACAAAAAGGAGCTGCCTTTTGCGGGGCAACTCCTTTTTTAGTGAAGAATGATTGATATCCGGTGTCGGGACGTCAGATGGACAAATGATAGATCTGCATCCAGGTGTTGATCTGGATAAAGTAAGCAATGAGCTGCGGACCTGCCATCAACTGGCCGAACCATGGTTTGCCGAGTTCCTTTGGTGCGGCAAGGAAAGCTTCTGTTTTGGAACGGTCCAGAAGCGGCAGTACCGGAGAATTCGGATCGTTCAGAATTTCCCGCATGCGCCTGATCAGCATCTGTTCGTAGGCCGGATGGTATGTCTTAGGATACGGGCTTTTTTTGCGCCAGAGCAGTTCCCGTGGCAGCAGATCGGCACAGGCATCCCGCAACAGGGATTTTTCGACTCCATTCCGATATTTCATCTGCCACGGCACATTGAAAACATATTCCATGATCCGGTGATCGGCAAATGGGACACGGGCTTCCAGGGAAGAGTACATGCTGGTGCGATCCATGCGGTCGAGCAGGGTCTGCATGAACCATTTGATATTCAGATAGCCAATGTCACGACGGCGGGCTTCCTCAGGGGATTCGCCATCCAGATGCGGAACGTGGGAGAGGGTTTCCTCATAGCGTGCATGAGAATATTCTGCCAGATCCAGCGTGCGAAGCACGTCATCGGAAAGAATGGAGGTACGTGCAGCAGGATCGGCAGACCACGGAAAACCATCCCGGTTCATAAGTTCCGGTCGGTAAAACCATGGATAGCCGCCGAAAATTTCATCGGCACATTCTCCGGTGAGTGTTACTTTATTATGTTTGGCGACTTCGGAACAAAAATACAAAAGAGAGGCGTCCACATCGGTCATTCCGGGAAGGTCTTTGGCGGTGACCGCATCGGAC
>OJNI01001668.1_pt1 | contig 12585 bp, 9 predicted proteins | sample 1597441 | NCBI WGS metagenome assembly OJNI01 (sample SAMEA2452131, study PRJEB22498) | human gut metagenome | reverse complement strand
CTGACAGTAAGGTGAGTAGACTGTCGAATACGAAAGGAAGTATAAAGTTATGGCAAAGAAAGATATTGATTGGTCTAATTTAGGATTTGGCTATGTAAAGACTGATAAGAGATTCGTAGCTAATTATAAGAATGGAGCATGGGATAATGGTGTTATCACAGATGATGATAAAGTCGTTATCAGCGAATGTGCTGGTGTATTACAGTATTCACAGTCATGTTTTGAAGGTATGAAGGCATACACAACAGAGAATGGTCACACAGTTATTTTCAGACCAGATATGAACGCAAGCAGAATGGCAGATTCTTGTAGAAGACTTGAGATGCCTGTATTCCCAGAAGATAAGTTCGTAGAAGCTATTGCTGAAACAGTAAGAGCTAATGAGGACTGGGTACCACCTTATGGTTCAGGTGCATCACTTTATATCCGTCCATATATGTTCGGAAGCAATCCAGTTATAGGTGTTAAGCCTGCTGATGAATATCAGTTCAGAGTATTCACAACACCTGTTGGACCATACTTCAAGGGCGGTGCTAAGCCACTTACAATCAAGGTTTCAGATTTTGATAGAGCAGCACCACACGGAACAGGTCATATCAAGGCTGGTCTTAACTATGCAATGAGCCTTCACGCAATCGTTACAGCTCACGCAGAAGGATATGCTGAGAATATGTATCTTGACCCAGCTACAAGAACTAAGGTTGAAGAGACAGGTGGAGCTAACTTCCTCTTTGTTACTAAGGACGGCAAGGTTGTAACACCTAAGTCAGATAGTATCTTACCATCTATTACAAGACGTTCATTAGTACACGTTGCTAAGGAATACCTTGGACTTGAAGTTGAAGAAAGAGAAGTTCTCTTTGATGAAGTTAAGGACTTTGCTGAATGTGGTCTTTGCGGTACAGCAGCAGTTATCTCTCCTGTAGGAAAGATAGTAGATCACGGCAAGGAAATCTGCTTACCAAGTGGTATGGACGAGATGGGACCAGTAACTAAGAAGTTATACGAAACACTCACAGGTATCCAGATGGGCAGAATCGAAGCTCCTAAGGGCTGGATTTACACAGTAGACTAATATTGCTGATGGTTAACAGGCTGGTTAGAAGCTTAGATAACTGGTTTATAGATGTTTATTACAGCTGATAATGTAATTATTATATTCGGTCAGAATGTTAAAAGTACGTTCTGACCGAATTTTTGTGTGATAAATGTATGATTGGTGATGGGGTTAAAGGCATATTCTGCAGCTCTTTAATATAAGCTGTGCAGAATAGTTGTGCAATTAACACTTACACCATAAAATGAAAATATAGATGGAGTAAACATATGTTGTTTAGTAGTAAAGATTTAAGGAAGCTTATAATTCCGCTCATGTTTGAACAGCTTCTTGCAGTGCTTGTTGGACTTGTTGATACACTTATGGTATCACAGTCAGGAGAAGCGGCAGTTGCAGGAGTTGCACTTGTTGATAATATCAACAGGCTTATCATACAGGTTATGGCAGCACTTGCGACAGGTGGCGCTGTTGTCTGCAGTCAGTATATAGGTAAAGGCAGGGATGATGAATCGAGAAAGTCAGGAGCACAGCTTGAAACTGTTTTGTTAATATTTTCAGTTATAATGACAGCATTTTCAGTTTCATTTACAAGACCATTACTTAAGGTGATATTCGGAACTGTTGAAGATTCAGTTATGGATTGTGCTGTGTTATATTTTGTGATAACAGCCCTTTCATATCCTTTCCTTGGAATGTACAATGCAGGAGCTGCAATATTCAGGAGCGTAGGCAATAGTAAGGTAAGTATGAATATAAGCATACTTATGAATGTGATTAATGTAGCTGGAAATGCTTTGTTTGTATTCGTATTTAAGTGGAGTGTAGCTGGTGTTGCACTGTCAACAGCACTTAGCCGTGTTGCAGCTGGAATAGTTATGACAGTACTTGTATGCGGAAAGACTAATCCGATAAGAATAGATCATATAAAATATTTTGTTCCAGACTGGATATATATAAAGAAGATTCTGACAATAGGTATTCCATCAGGCATAGAAAATGGTATGTTCCAGATAGGAAAGCTTATGGTTGTAAGTATGGTTGCAACATTTGGAACAGCATCTACAGCCGCTAATTCGGTTGGCTATACAGTTATCGATTTTGCAAATATTCCGGCTTCATCTATGGGACTTGCACTTATCACAGTTGTTGGACAGTGCATAGGTGCCGGTGAGAAAGAACAGGCAAAAATGTATACTAAAAAAGTGCTTAAATGTGCGTATTTCGGCGACTGGATATGTAATATTCCATTATTCTTCTTAGCACCATTTATTGCTTCGTGGTTTAACTTATCAGGTGAGGCAACACAGATTACAGTAATGATTTTAAGATGCTTTAATGTGGTTTCATTATTTATATGGCCGCTTTCATTTACATTATCCAATCCATTAAGAGCGGCGGGAGATGTAAAATTTACAATGACAGCAAGTATTATCTCGATGTGGCTGTTCAGGGTCGGAAGCAGCTACGTCCTTGGTGTAATGCTTGGAATGGGAGTTCTTGGCGTATGGATAGGAATGTTCATTGACTGGGCAGCAAGGTCAGTATGCTTTGTTGCAAGGTTTGTTAGTGGAAGATGGCTTAAGAGAGGGTCATTGGCATAATTATGTAATTAATAGGCGTTTGCGAAACTCAGTAAAATTGATTGTTATTTGTACTGTGAACACAAGTAACCGCAATCACCTAATGTAATTAATAAAGAGAGGTATTATCGGGCCTATGGTATGGGCTTTCATGACTGGCCAGGTGTGCACGGAAGGAAAGTCCATTTGAGTGGTCTGGCAATGCCTTTTTGTTTTCTAAATATTCTATTGCAATACATAGTGATATGTGGTATTCTATTTATATAATATCTAATCTAAATATAATAATGTTTGATAGTAATATGTGGCAACCATATCGGAACTATATATGAAATCTAATGGCAATTCGCCAATATAATTCCAATATTTAAAATTTTAGTGCGAATAACTGACTATGGTGGATAAATGATAACCAATGAAAAGGAGGTTTAATGAAGTATCAGAGAGTAACCACACATCTTGCAGAAACAATGTCGAAGCTTGATGTAGATAAAGCAATGAGAGACGACTATGCTAAATGTATATTGGCAGACCCACAGATATTAGCCGATATAGTAAAAGTAATAGTGCCAGAATTCAGGGAATACAGCATAAAAGACATAATTCCCTGCATAGGAGAGACAATAGTATCACTTACAGTTCCGGAAAAGCTGTGCATTAAAATTGAAAGTGATGGAACCGAAGACGTAGATATAGAAGATGGAAAAATTATTTACGACATAAGATTTCCATTGTATTATAATAATAGAACAATTAAAATACTTGTAAATGTTGAGGCACAGAAAAGTATTTCATATACAAAGCTTGGTTATCATATCGAATCAAGAATGGTGTATTATATGGCAAGACTAGTGTCTTCACAGAAAAATGTAGAATTCATAAAATCAAACTATGATGACATCAAAGATGTATACAGCATATGGATATGCATGGATACAGAAGCCGATGAAGACTCTATAATAGAACTAGGCTTGCAGCCAAGAGTAATCTATGGCAATACAAGCTGGCTTCCACAGCGAAGCATAATGAATGGAGCGGTTATAAGAATAAGAAGCAGGGCAGATGTCGAAGAATCAAAAAATAAGCTTATAGCAATGCTGGAAGTATTATTTTCTTGCAGGGCAAGACAGGATAAGATGAACCGGTTAGAAGAATACGGACTTGAGATGACAACAGAATTAGAAGGGTGTGTGAATGATATGTGTAATATAAGTGATTTGCTGGTAGAAGAAAGCGAGGAACGCGGAGAAAGACGAGGAATGGAACGTGGAATGGCACGAGGGGAGAAACAGGCGCGTCTTGACAGCATAAGAACATTAATGAGAAAGTTGAATCAGACAGCAGAAGAGGCAATGGATACGCTGGATATAGAGGAAAAAGATAGGGAGGAATATCGAAAGATATTAAATAAGCAGAAGTAGAGTATTATAACACAGACAGGAGAGAAGATTTGTTAATTAGTGAAAAAATATATAAGTATATGGAACAGAAAGGTATGACACAGAAAGAATTCTCACAGTGCACGGGGATTTCACAAAGCACAATAAGTGATTGGAGAAGAAAAAAGACCAATCCGTCAGCAGATAAAATCTTAAAAATATGCGAGGTGCTAAATATTACACCATACGAGCTGCTTTCAGAGAGCTGGATTAAAGGTGATAAAAATCGTAAGGAAAGTATGGACTACACAATTGTATTGAACAAAGATGAAGAATTGTTACTTAGGGGATTTAGAAATCTTAAGAACAAGCAAAAGGAAAGATTACTTGGATATCTGGAAGCTTTGCAGGAAAGTGATAATTAGAATAATATAGGAAAAACGTATGTTGATATATTGACATACGTTTTATTATGTAATATATATCGTATATGCGATACTAAAAGGAGAAATGCAAGATGGCAGATATAAGTATAATAGCAAGAAGACTTAAGAATGGAAATGTGGAATATGGCTGGAGCGGTAATGGTGGATATTATAGTTCAGTAGGAATTCGTTTGTTAGCCTGGTATGATAACCCAGCAGATGTTGATTATCTTTTCGGATTGGGACAGACAAGATTAATAGGTAAAAAAGGTAGCGAAAATGGAGGGTTTCCTGCATATTTGACACACTCACCTATAGGAAAAGAGTTTTGGATTGGAGAAACTGAGCAGGATATATTTAATGAAATAATGACGGATTATACATATTTTTATGATTTAGATAACGAATATTACGAGAGGACCATTTCAGATTAAAATTCCATTAGGATTGATAAATAATAACCTTGATGAAAATAATGATGAATTTAAATATATTTTAACAGTAGGGGATAAAGTGCTTAGGTATATAATGGAAGAATATAGAGTTACACATCCAGAGTTTAATGATTTTATTATAAATGAAGGTTATGATTGGAAAACAGTTGTAGAAGATATTATTGAAGATGATAAATTATTGATTATGAATTTATACAGTAAATATAAGGCAATATATCAGTATTTTGATGATTGGATTGTTATAAAAACTGATGAGAATTACGAGGACATTACTGAAATTATTGCAAAGAAAAAAGAAAAGCATCATATTGAAACTAATGTGTGGTAATTAAATTGTTAATATCAGGATTACGGTTGTACCGGTATACAATTAAAATTTAAGAGGTTTTTCATACAATCTTCATTAATTTTGTACAAAATATCTAAAATGTAATTATATATTTCGCTGAAAATATAAAAAATGTCCAAAATAAAGTTGATTTTTATACACGAAAATGAGATACTTAGAGAAACGTTCGTTAAGGTGAGCCTGACGAATACAACGGCTAAGCCGTAATATTATAAGGAGGTATGTTATGAAGAAGAACAGAAAAAGACTTATGGCAGCATTTATGGCAGTTCTTATGGTGTTGACATTAGTCCCAACATGGCTGTTGGGTGGTATATTTGCTACAACAGCTAAGGCAGATGATGATGTGACATTAGGCTACACATTTAAAGAAGCTGATCTTAGTAAAGATAAATCATCATCGTCAGCAGAAATAAAAGATGGAGATGGTATAGTTTATGAAGTGACAGCTGTTAAAGGAAAAGGGGAAGAATTTTCAATAGCAGGAAATACTTTAAAGCTTAAGGGTGTTAAATCACAGGCAAATGGAGATGTTCCTACTGAAGATTATGGATATGTCAAAATATCTGTAAAAAAAGACTGTACAAAGATAAGTATAGATTATTATATAGAAAGTACAGGTGATTATGCAAATTGCGTAAAAGTCAGTAAAGATGGAACAGTGACTGTAATTGCAAGTAATAAAGCTGTAACAAATAAAGTGTTAGCAAATGAAGAAATTACAGATGTTAAAGCCGGTGATGTAATATATTTATATGCTAATAAAGCTAAAAGATTAAAAATAACTGGTGAAGATGCAATTAAAGTAACAGGTGCTTTTAAATATATTGCAGCACCAGATGCAACAAAGTCAGTTGTAACTGCGACAAATAGTGCAGAAGATGCAACAAAGGTAACAGTTGATGTAAAGGATTTAGCTGTTAATGAAAAAGGGCCAGATGTATATTATTTATTACAGAGAGCTAAGGTTGCATATGGTTCAGATGCTACTCCAGATTGGACTAAGGCAGAAGAAGTAAGCACATATACAGGTAAGGAAACATCATTTACATATGAAGATACATTAAGCAAGTCTGGTACATATTATTACAGAGTTGTTGGTAAAGGTGTAGCTGCTAATGATTCAGAAGGTACAGCAACAACAGCAGGTGTATCATATGAAGCTGATGTTAAGGTTAGTGTAACAGGTGATGTTAATAAGTTAACTGCAACATGGGCAGATATCGAGACAGCAACATCTTATAATGTATATGTTTATAAGAATACAGAGGCGTGTCCAAGCACACCAACAAAGACTATTTCAACAGAAGAGATAGCAGCATTTAAAGAAGCTAAGACAGATATATCTTATACAGCAGAAGGACTTACAGCAGGTGTTAAGTATAATGTAAAGGTAGATGCTGTAAGAGAAGCAGGTGTAAAGAGTGGTGAAGTAGTTACAGTAAGAGTATTAGAGGACATTGATACATCTAAGGCTATTACAGGTATGAAGCTTGTTAATCAGGAGTCAACACTTCCTGTAACAGTAATTAGAGATAAGAGTGAAATTACAGCATTCCAGCCAGCAACAACTGGTGGCGTTTCATCAAAAGGTTTTGCTAATACATCATATGTTATATTAAATGACCAGATTGCAGCAGATAAAGATTTTACACTTACAGCAGATGTAACAGTAAAGGCTAATCCGGCATCATCAGGAAGTGGTGTGTATGTTGGTGCATTTACAGACATTGAAAAAGCTGCAGCTAAGCTTTATGCGGTTGGATTTAGAGGAGCTAATAGCGGTGTTTATGATATGGTATACTATAGAAATAAAGCTGATAATAGCTACTCTGGCGGTAAGTATAATAGTACTGTTAATGCTTATACACTTGATACAACATATTCTGTAACAGTAACAAGAGAAAATGGCAGTTATACTACAGCAGTAAAATCAGCAGATGGTAAGGTCGATTTAAAGAGCGTTAGTGAAGAACCATCAGCAGACCTTAAGGGTGCTGTTAATGTAGGTTTTGCTATAATAGGAACTACAGCAGTTGTTAATAACTTAAAGGTAGTATCTGGTTCTGATACATTAATTGATGCTTCTACATTTGAAGGTTCGTTCTCACCATTTAGTAACAATTGGGATTCGTATGAAGGAACATCAGTTACAGAAGCAGTAAATGATAATGAAAATGGTAAAGTTAAGGTAACAGTTGCAGGTGAAATTGGTACATATGGTGCTGGTTCAATAGATGTTAATATGTACAATGAAGCTGGTGAACTTAAGGATACAAAGACAGTAACAGCTTGGAACACAACTTCTAATACAGTTGAATTCGAGCCAGAGGCAAGTGGAACATATTATTTTGAAGCAGTTGCTAAGAGAACAGGTGTTGCGAAGACATATGCATCAAGCAAGTATAAGTCAGAGGGATATATGCTTCCTCTTAAGGCAGCTGTATTACAGTTAAGAACAGCTGAACAGAGTAAGATTGAAGTGACATGGGATGCAGTTCCAGAAGCTACAGCTTATAAGGTTGAGTACAAAAAAGAAGGTGCAGCTGAATTTACATTCTTAGAAGAAACAACTAACCTTTCAGCAAAGACACCATCATTAACAGTAGGCGATGTTTATATATTCAGAGTAACTGCTGTTAGAAGTGTAGATGGACAGACAAAAATGTCTAACGAAGCACAGTTAAAGGTTGCAGAGCATGAACAGTTTACATGGAAGTTCTCTGCATTTGGACAGGGTGTTTCAGTAAGCAATGACAATCTTTCAGATAAAGATAAATCAAAGAATGGCTACTCAGGTGGCGTTAATACAGATGAAGGTATAGTAAATGTATGGTCGCTTGATAGTAAGGGTAAGTTAGTACCAGCTTCTACAGATGGTGTTGCATTCTACTATGCTACAATACCAACTAATAAGAACTTTACACTTACAGCAACAGCTAAGGTTAATAACTGGAAGTATACTAATGGACAGGAAGGTTTCGGCCTTATGGCTGCGGATGCAGTAGGCAATAATGGAGATTCATCAGTATTCTGGAATAACTCATATATGGCATCAGTTACAAAGGTAGAATACTATAGTAATGTTGATGAAGAGACAGGTGAAGCTACAGTAAGTAAGACTTCTGGCGAAAAGATATCTATGAAACTTGGTATTGGTTCACAGGAAAAGATTGGTGTTAATAAGAATAATCTTAGCAAGTTATTAGATAATGACTCAGATACAGTTAATAATGAATTTAAGACAACAATGTCAACACTTGAAACTTCTAAGTTAGGTTCTGCAGCAGGAACATTTAACCTTATTGGAAACTATTCTAATACAGATGCAACATTTGAAGGAACAACAGTAGAAAATCCAATAACAGAAGTTAAGTTAACAATTCAGAAGAATAATACAGGTTACTTTGTAAGCTATACAGATGCTGAAGGTAACACAACAACAAAGAAGTATTACGATACAGAAGCATTAAGCCAGATTGATTCTGATAATGTTTATGTAGGTATGTTCGCTTCAAGAACATTTGATGTTACATATAGTGATATTTCACTTACAACAATTGATCCAGCAGACGATGCTCCAGCAGAAGAAAGACCTGTTGAATATAAGGATATTCAGGTGAGTGTTACATCTTCTTCAACAGCTAGTTCAGAAGATTATACATTTAAGGGAATGTCTAATGCTGATGGACACGTTGTAGTAACAAAGGGTGATGATGTTATAGGGGAAACAGATGTTACAGCTAATGAATCATTTACAATTGATACAAAGCTTGTAGCAGGTGATAATAAGTTCGTTGCAACATTTACACCAGATGAAAACTTTAAGTTCGGTGAATATGAGCTTCCAACATCATATGATCCAATTGAAGTTTCAAAGACAGTAACATATGCTTACTTTACAGGAGATCTTATATATGTAAGTGCAGATGCTACTAAAGCAGTTGATGAAGCAAAAGCTAATGAAACATATTCAGCAAAGGCTCAGATTAACTCAGGTAAAGGAACTAAAGATAATCCAATTGATATTTACAATGCGGTAGCATATGCAAGACCAGGTCAGAAGATTCTTCTTCTTGATGGAGATTATAAGGTAGCTAATAATTTATTAATACCATTTGGTATTGATGGTACAGATGAGAAGCCTATATATCTTATGTCAGAGTCATCAGATTCAAGAGTTGTTCTTGATTTTGAAGGAACTACAGGAGAAGGTATTACACTTTGTGGTAATTATTGGTATATTCAAAATGTAGATGTTACTAATTCAGCGAATGGTAAAGATGGTATTCACGTATGTGGTAGTCACAATGTACTTGATACTGTTAATACATATAAGAATGGTAACACAGGTATTCAGATTAGTAGATATTCATCAGCTCAGGATAAGGCTGATTGGCCAGCATATAATACAATTAAGAATTGTACATCTCATAATAATGCAGATGCTGGTTATGAAGATGCTGATGGATTTGCAGCTAAGTTAACAATCGGTAAGGGAAATGTATTCGTTGGTTGTATTGCACATCATAATGCAGATGATGGTTGGGATTTCTTCGCTAAGGTTGAAACAGGAAATATTCCATCTGTAGTAATTATGAATTGTGTAGCATATGGCAATGGTTATATTGAGAGCGAAAATGGTTTAATCGATGCAGGTAATGGTAATGGATTTAAGATGGGTGGTTCAAGCCTTCCAGGAAGCCACGTTATTATTAACAGTGTAGCATTTGATAATAAGGCAAAAGGTATTGATAGTAACTCTTGTCCAGATAATGTAGTTGTTGGTTGTACATCATTCAACAATGAAAACAGCAATGTAGCATTATATACTAATGATGCTAAGAATACTAATTATAGAACAAATGGTATAATTTCATACAGAAATGCTTATGTTAAGGTTGCTGATAATTTAAAGGCTAGAGGAACTCAGGATACAGCTAAATTATACGATGCTACAGATTACTATTGGTTATCAGCATCAGGTGATGCTAAAGAAGCAAGTACATTATTAACAGATGCTAATTTTGTAACTCTTAATACAAATGATGTTAAGGTAACAAGAAACGCTAATGGCACAATAAATATGAATGGTTTGGGAATGTTAACAGCAGATACTAGAAAAGCTCTTGGTGTTGGTATTGGAGCAGATAGTCTTGATAAAGCACCACAGCTTACATCAGAAGGATATGCATTAGTAATTGATGCATTAGGATATGATGAAGCGAACAGAGTTTTAGGTTTATCATTAGAATCAGCATTTATCCTTAGAGATGGTGCAGAAGGTGCGTTAACAGGAGATTCTAATAATATTGCAGTAATGGTTGTGCTTCTTTTAGCAAGTATGGCTGTAGCAGGAGGTGCTATAGTATATAGTAAGAAAAGAAAAGTTGTAAGCAAGTAATTATTGTAGATTATTTCTTATAACACATCTTAAAAAGATATGTTTCTAAAACCTAATATATAGTAACAAAAACTGCCACTTTATGATTAACATAAAGTGGCAGTTTTATTTTTTTATAGATTTTTTGATTCTTATGTGATAAAATTTAGGCTGAAAAAGTGAATTGAAACTATAATAAAAGAGGTGTTATGTGATGAGTGAAGTTTCAACAATGGAAAGAGTAATTCGTTCTGATGTATCAATGGAAGAATGTAAGAAGATAGAGAAGGTTCTTAGAAAGAACAATATTTCATATTTTGAAAGATGGAAGTTACATACAGGACTTCTTAGATTTCTTAATAATGATAAGAATGCCAAATGTGATATTTTAGTTCATATGGATTCGTTTGAGAGAGCTAAAGCACTGCTTGCGGCAGGAGGCGTTATGGACGAATCAGTCAGTGAACATAAGGATTCAAAGAACTCTAAGAATAAATAATTGTTAAGAATAAATGATTGATAGTAATAAGTAATTGTGAATAATCAATAATTGATAATAATCAATAATTATTTATGAATGATTGAACGAGAACAGAATACATATAGGTCAGGAATGGAGAATACTATATAATGAGAAAGAGCATAGTGAAAAATGCTTTAAAGACGAAATCAGCCGTTATTATAGCTGTCATTATGAGTGTGTTGTTCGTATCGGGGTGTGGGAAATCATCAAGTGTAAGCAATAATGATGTATTAGATACAAGCGAGGTTTCAACACAGGAAGAAACAACAATTGATACACACCCGTTTGACATAACAATGACATTTACAGGTGATATTAACATTGCGGAGGGTGAGCCGACAACTAAAGAACTTGATAAGAATAACGGAGATATTACTAAATGTATATCGCCAGAGCTTATAAAGTATATGAAAGATGCAGATATTACATTGGTTAATAATGAATTCTGCTACAGTGACAGAGGTGCACCTCTTGCTAATAAAATGTGGACATTCAGAGCTGGTCCAGAGAGAGCAAAGGTGCTTAATGCACTTGGAGTAGATGTTGCACAGCTTGCTAATAATCATGTATATGATTATGGACAGGAGGCAATGTATGATACATTTTCTGCTTTAGAAGCAGTTGGGATTCCGTATGTTGGTGCTGGAAGAACGCTTGAAGAAGCAATGAAACCATATTATACAGAAGTTGACGGAAAGAAGATAGCTATCGTGGCAGCTTCAAGAGCTGAAAAGTATAAGATGACACCACAGGCTACAGATACTACGCCGGGAATACTCAGATGTTATGATACAGAGTTATTTGTCCAGACAATTAAAGAGGCCAGAGCTAATGCAGATTATGTAGTTGCTGTTGTCCACTGGGGTACTGAGCATACAACTGTGCTTGAGGACGTTCAGAGGTCTAGTGCAAGGGAATATATAGATGCAGGAGCAGATGTTATCATCGGCGGTCACAGCCATTGCCTTCAGGGTATAGAGTATTATGAGGATAAGCCTATATTCTATAGTCTTGGTAATTTCTGGTTCGATGAATATAATGTTGATACAATGCTCGTGAATATCAGAATAAGCGGCAATGATGATGGTGATAAAATTGATGTATCAGTAGTGCCAGCTGTTCAGGACGGCACATTACAGGGCTGTGTGACACGTATATGCACACAGGAAGAAGATAAAAGCAGAATATTCAGCCTTCTTAATAAGGTGAGTATTAATGCAAATGTGGCAGATGACGGAACAGTTACGCAGGTTAAGTAATCAGATTGGAATAACGGACGGTATATGGCTTAGGTGGCGGCTGGTATCAGGGGCTTACGCCAGAATATTTAATTGGATATTGATATAAAACAGATTGCAAAGAAAACCGCGGTTATTATCAAAAGTCAGGTACTTTGAGCACGCCGGTACTTAGGTGCTGTCCTTTAGCACCTTA
>OJNI01001666.1_pt1 | contig 12596 bp, 16 predicted proteins | sample 1597441 | NCBI WGS metagenome assembly OJNI01 (sample SAMEA2452131, study PRJEB22498) | human gut metagenome | reverse complement strand
TGTACTTGATCTTGCGGGGATGGTCTCCCTCCTCGCAGAACGGGCATCTGCGATAGCTGGGGGAATATTCTTCGCCGCAGCGCGGGCACTTGAGAAGATCCATGCCGACGCTCCTTTCTTTTGTCAAAATAGAGTCTCTGCGCGCGAGCACACACGGTGCCGCGTTCCTTTACATAATACTTGCTTTTTTGCTTCGCGTCAACCGCCCACGCACAAATTTTTGCCGCATTCCGCCGCGCGGCCTTGCTTTTTCGCCAAAGTCTTCCTATAATCGACTTAACAACAAACGATTCATGGAGGGTCTGGCGATGAACACCATCTTCATTGGCATTGCAGGCGGCACCGGTTCGGGCAAAACGACGCTCACCGAGCATCTGAAGCAGCACTTCGGCGACGATATCAGCGTCGTGCACCACGACAGCTATTATAAATATCAGGACAGGCCCTTTGAAGAGCGCTGCAAGCAGAACTACGACCACCCCGACGCTTTCGAGACCGATTTGATGGTCGAGCAGCTTAAGGATCTCAAGGCGGGCAAGGCCATCCGCTGCCCCGTCTGCTCCTACGCCGACCACCAGCGCACGAATGAGACCGAGCTCATCCGGCCGAGCAAGGTCGTCATCGTCGAGGGCATCCTCATTTTCCAGAACAAGGAGCTGCGGGAGCTGCTGGCAGTGTACTATGAGCAGGATGTGTCCCACGAGGTCTATGACAGCGTGGACGGTGAGCGGTATGTGAAGGAGAGCTGATATGCGTATTTTGAAAGTGGAGCCGGGGAGGGCTCCCTATGAAAAGGAGATGGAAGATACTCTGGCCGCCATCCAGCAGGAGGTGCAGGGCCTGTTCCAGCCGGTGTATGTGGAGGATGGCGTTATCCTCTGCTGCAACGAGGAGGGCAAGCTTAACGGTATGGCACCCAACCGGTGGCTGGAGGAGGATATCATCTGCGGCCCGTTCTTTCTGGTATGCCTGCGTCTCCTCAGCCGCTATTACGCATAGAGGATGCGGTGTATAGTGAAAAGGATACGTGAATCGTTCCGGTAAGGGGATCGATTGTATCGGTTGGGCAAACGTGTGAAACTTAGATTCCATCATTCATTTTTTAATAGACAATAAGCGTAAACGGCCGGTGCCGTAGGATCTCCCTCTTGATACAATCCCGGACGGGAGATACGATCCCATTGGATCAACGACCGGGTCTCTTTCGCGGAGAGAGCTTCGCCGACGATCTCGTTCCATGCTTGTCCGTCCTTACTCCAGTAGAACGTGCTATGCGTACCGTCGGTCACTTTCATCCGTAGATATAAAGGCGAGGCGGGAAGAGGAAGATCGGCCAATTGATGTTCTTTCCCCTCTAGGATATATTTCAATATCAAACGGTCTCCTGCGCATCCGCAGGTGATTAGGTTATTTGCGTCTCCGTACATCGTGATTCCTTTCCAACTGTCATTCCGGTTTACGATCGCTGTTTCCAACGTGTAATTCGGGGAGGTTGGGCGTAAACAAAGTGCCGCTCCGGTCTTTACGCCGGGTTTCGGTGTTCCGGATAGAGATAGTTTACCGTTCTTGATCTCGGTCTTGACATCCGTGTAAGGATAGTTCCAACTCCATTCGGGACGCAAGGTAGCACCGGTGAAATCATCCGAGAAATCGAATACCGGCACTTGTGCGGACTCGGCAAATGGCATGGGTTGCGTGCGGCTCGCGTATTCCCCGGTTACGAAGTGAGGCCAATGATCCTCACCCATTCTCACCTCTTGCAGGTAAGGTTGGCGACCTTGGTAGGAGCCGCTTCCCGGTTGGTAAGCGTGGCATAGGTAATACATGCGTCCGTCCGGTGTAGTCGTAATCGTTCCGTGACCGATGGAGAGAACCTCCTTGCTTCCGTGCAAGATCGGGTTTCCTTGGTATTTCTCGTAAGGACCCTCCAGCTTCTTCGAGCGAGCCACGGATACGGCGTAATCGCTTTGCGGGCCGCAACAGCCTCTCACGGAGTAGATGATATAGTAATATCCGTCTTTCTTGAACCAATGCTGACCTTCCATGCCTTGACGCTCATCGTCACGCAGCAGGCTGAAAGGCTTTCCGTCTAGGCGAAGCCCATCGTCCGTCAACTTACAGGCCAATAACTCTATGGGTTGGTTATCCAATCCATAAGCCTTCCAACTGATGTAAAGTTTGCCTTTATCCTCCAAGATAAATGCGTCTATCGCTTCCTTCCCGAACTCTACCACCGGGCCGTGATCCTTGAACTTGCCCGTAGGTGAATCCGCCACGGCAACACCGATGCACGAGATGTTATCCGATTGCTTCCGGGCCGTATAATAGACATATACCTTCCCTTTATGCTGATACCATTCCGGAGCCCAGAAAGAGGACTTAGTCCATTCCGGCTTCTCGTCGAATACATGTCCGGTTTGCTGCCAGTTCACCAGATCGGTAGAGGTGAAAACCGGATAATAGGGGGCCCATTCCGAGGAGGTGCCGGTGATATAGTAAGTCTGATCGATCCGAATAATGGAAGGATCGGCTACGTCACCGTGGATCACGGGATTGGTAAAATAGGATTCTTGTTGCGCTAGTCCTGTGGCCAAGGAGGCGGCACAGAAGAATAGTGTGAAAATCTTTCTCATGTTTTATCGTATTTTTTTAAGATGTTCTTACGTACGGTTCGCAAAGAGATTTGTAGTAAATCGGGTTCCGCCAGATCAAGTAGTGTCTTATACTCCAGTAATAGCTCTGGAATGGGACGGCATAACTCATATCCCAGTTTCATGCAAAGCGTTTGCACACCGGGTAATTCCTTCGCTGAAAGCATCCGGTCCAGGCAGAAGTTTAGAAAATCCACCCGTGGGGGATTCGTCTGGGGTTGTCGTACAAGCAGGTTCAAGAGAATGCGTCGCTTTCCGGAGTGCTTACAGTTAAGCACCTCATTTATCAGCTCATCCTGTTTATCATATAGCCATTCGTTTTCCTTGGTCGAGAAATGGCTACATACCCATAACGCTTGATAACTAACGGCATCATCCGGATCGAATATCAGATCGTATAGCTCTGCTTTCCGTTCTTGGTTCCCTTGTACATAAAATAATATCTCATGGATATCCTCTATATGACAGCGGCTTGATAGTCTATCTTTTAGGTTCATTCTCAATCTTTGTTGTTGTGTTAAGATCATTCCCTTAAATTTTTAAGGAAGTGTAACTTGAAGATGAAGTATCGGGAATGGCTTGTGGGAAGAATCCGTCTCGTCTCTTCCTATCACTTGGAATCCCAGATGCTGATAGAAATGAAGTGCGGTTGTGTTTTGCTCATTTACGTCGACTTTTCGGATGGGTGTCTCTTGCAAGGCGAATTGGATAAGTCGTTTACCTAATCCTTTGCCTTGCTCTTCCGGATGTACGAAAAGCATCTCGATAAGCTCATCGCTTAAGCCCATGAAGGCGGCGATCTTTCCTCGCTCATTTCGGATGATATAAAGTTCTACCAATGGGAAATATCCGGGAACAAGTTCTTTATAAAATAAGATATCCTCTTCTTTTAGGAAATGATGGGTACTACGTACGGACGCTTCCCAAAGCAGAAGAAGCTCATTGAAGTCCTCGAAGGAGGGACGGGTTATCGTTCGCCTCATCGGGGTGTACTTCATCCCATGTGTAGTTTGTTCTTCGCAGATTGGTTCGAACCCGAATTTCCGGTAGATTGGGATTGCATAGGAAGAGGAATTGACTGTCATTTCCGAGACTGGCTTATCTTGGATAGCGGCCTCGAATAATCGTTTGCCGATACCTTTTCCATGATACATAGGCGTGATGAAGAATAAGGAAATATGCTTTCCTTCATTTTTTGTCGCGATTAGACCTATTAATGACTCACCCTCGAATGCTCCGTAAATGGTTAGCTCATTTACCAGATCCTTATTGTAAATGAAACTCTTGAAGGTTTTCAATCCCTCTTCGTCGAAGTCATTCTTGCCACATTGGATGAACACGTCCAAAGACAAGGTTAATGCCTTATCGTATTCGTTTACCTGTAATTGTCTTATTTGCATAAATGGATTATAAGTCTTTGTTCCCAACTAATTTCTCATCCGCTACGATCTCAAAATGATGCGCATCGATGAATCGTCCGTTTTTGTAACAAGCTTTTCGGAAGATGCCAGTCTTCTTGAATCCCACTTTCTCTAATACCCGCATGGATGCCAGATTATATTCATACACCGTGGCGAATATACGAATAACCTCCGTATGCTCAAAATAATACTGGATCGCATCGGCTAACGCTTCAGAGGTAATCCCTTGGTTCCAATATCTCTCACTGATCCAATAACCGACTTCCGCATTGAAACGTTCCACATCCGTTCCTCTCACAAAACCTATATTGCCGACTGCCTCACCATGAACCACAATGCAGAAATCCGATATTTCAGTTTTTTCTCGTGCTTGGCTGATGAAGCAGCGGGCATTTTCTTTTGTATAAGGATGAGGCAATCCATCCCGACAGTTATCCCAGATCTTCTTGTTATTAAGGTGCAAGGTTAAGGATTCCGTATCTTGACCTTCCCAACTCCTGAGCGTATATAAATCTTTTGTTACTACTATCATAAACTATTGTTTTTGTTTGAAAAGGAATGATGGTCAAGATAATAGCACAAATGATCCTCTATTTGTCCAGTATGCATTAGTTCTGCTTGATGAAGCCGTCCTTCGTATACGAATCCATTCTTCTCTAATACACGTTGTGAGCGTTGATTGTGAGGATAACAATTCGCCGTGATCAAATGTAAATTCATTTGAGTAAATCCGTAATTCAATACGGATTGCACTGCTTCTGTCATGAAGCCTTGTCCCCAACACTCTTCTTTTAGCCAATAACCCAGCATGCGAGCATGTGGGTTTTCTCTTTTGGGATCAGGAATGATGCCAATGGAGCCAATGACTTGTTGAGTCTCTTTTGATACGATAGCCCAAACCCCTTCTTTTCCGATAAATATGGTATTTAGTACATCAATAGTCTCTTCGATCGTTTCGAGAGGTTTCCATCCGGCGTTATTGCCTAGGTTTGGATTCTTACAGCTCTCAAAAACATCAGGAGCATCGCTTTCGCTGAAAGGACGGAGCACAAGACGGTTGGTTTCTATGTTCGATGTTTGTGTCATATACGGATGTTTATTTAGTCGAGATAGATCATTTTCTTGGTCATTCCACCGTCAATCGTAATATTCTCGCCATTAATGAAATCATTTTCCTCTTGACAAAGAAATAAGCACATACGGGCGATATCCTCCGGTTTTCCCACCCTTCCGGACGGATGTTGAGCATGATCCTCCGGACGAAGCTGGTCGTAATTGTTATTCTGTATCCAACCGGGAGCGATAGAGTTTACCGTGATATGCCATTCCGAGAGCGATAAGGCCAACGCATGTGTCAAAGAATAGATACCTCCTTTAGAGGCGGCATATCCCTCGCTACCGGGTTCACTCATCAAGTAACGGGTAGAGCAGATATTGATGATCCTTCCGTATGGGTTCTGTGCATCAAGGGATTGCCGATGGAGCGCTAATTGGCGGGAGGTGATAAACGCCGGGCGTAAGTTTATGGATAGTATCTTGTCGAAATCCTCTACGCTTGTTTCCGTGATGGGAGAGAACTGACTGACACCTGCGTTGTTGATAATGATATCAATATCTCCCCACTCCTCGATGATCTTTCGCAGGCAATCTTCTAGTGCGGTTTTATCACTAACGTCCACGAGATGGAATTGTGTCCCGGTTTGTAGGGCAGTCTCTTTTCCTAAGGTCTCGTTCTTGTCGCAGAAGGCCACACGATGTCCGGCTCCTCTGAAAGCCCTTACAATCGCTTTCCCGATCCCCTCGGCTCCACCGGTGATGAAGACTCTTCTTGTTTTATGAAGTGTCTTCGTTGTATGCCCCGTTCTAGTGCCGGAAGTCTTCCGGGCTTGGTATTCTGCGTACTTATTTTCCAGATAATTGTCTGCCATGATTCAGTCACTATTAAATGAGGACAAATATAGTTGTTTTCTGTCGAACCGATTTCTTTTAGTCGATATTCTGTTTGGGATACTAAAATAGAACCGGAAATTGCCATCTAAATTGCTTGTGGATTTGTTTTAATAGAAAAGTATTGATTATGAGAATAGCGATCAGCGGGGCAAGCGGATATATCGGTCAGCATCTTTCATCTTTTTTGGAGGGAAAAGGATATGATGTTATCCCTTTAGGGCGGGATTTGTTTAAGGAAGATTGTTTTGATGAATTATGCCGATGCGTGGAATCCTGTGAAGTCGTCATTAATTTGGCGGGCGCTTCCATTAATAAACGTTGGACGGAGGCTTACAAACAAGAGTTGTATGATAGCCGTATTTGCGTGACCAGACAGTTGGTGCATGCCATAAACACGAGAAGCGTGAAACTTGAGTTGTTTATTTCGGCCTCCGCCGTAGGTTATTATCCGGCTTTCGGGGAATATGACGAGTATCATGATTGCCGGGGAATGGATTTTTTGGCCCGGTTGTGTGGGGCGTGGGAGGAGGAAGCGTCCGCATGCTCATCGGATGTGAGTCTTGTCATTACCCGTTTTGGTGTCGTATTGTCTGAGGATGGAGGGGCCTTGAAAGAGATGCTTCGTTTGCAACGCTTCTCACGGGTAAGTGTCGTGATCGGTAACGGGCAACAGCGTTTTCCATGGATCAGCCTGTTTGATCTATGCCGCTCTTTTGGGTATATCATACGGAATAGGCAGATGAGGGGTGTGGTAAATTTGGTTTCTCCAGACCTTATCACCCAAAAGCAGTTGGCTCATACGTTAGCGAGAGCGGATAAGATCCGTAGGATCATCCCTTTGCCTGAGTTCTTTTTTCGGCTGAAGTTTGGCGAGGGAGCGTCGTTCGTGACAAAAGGGCAAACCGTCCATCCCTCTAAATTACAGGAATCTGGGTTTATATACATTTATCCAACAATAGAGAAACTTATGAATATAACAGATCATCATACCGTACCGGAACTGGATGTTAAACGGTATATGGGGCGATGGTATGAAATCGCCCGTTATGAGAATCATTTTGAGAGAGGCATGACGGATGTGACGGCCACGTATACGTTGCTTCCGGACGGAAAGATCCGTGTGGAGAACGAAGGATATAAAGGCGGCGTTCACAAGAAAGCCACCGGTCGTGCGAAACAACCGGACCCTAAAAATAATCCCGGAAAATTGAAAGTGGCTTTCTTCTTATGGTTCTATGCGGATTATTATATCTTAGAACTTGATGCGGATTATCAATATGCGGTGATAGGAAGCAGCACGGATAAATACCTCTGGATCTTGAGCCGTGAGAGGAACTTACCGGAGGCGGTTCGGGAAGATTTACTGGGGAAGATAACGGAACGTGGGTATGATATCTCTAAATTGATTTCATGAGCTGATGTATAAAGGGGTAAAGCCGTAGTGATTACGCCTTTGCCCCTTTTATTACTCATATTGGAAAACAATATTAACAGAGGCGATCTGAGAGAGTTCCTTTTGCTCACATGATAGGCTTTACGATTTCAATTTTAAGGCCAAGCGCATCAATAATACGGAAAAATAAACCAACTCCCGGTTCTATGATTCCTTTTTCAATTCTTGATATATAGGTCTTATTAGTTCCTACTTTTTCGGCCAACTCGGATTGTGTCATTTTCTCTTGCTTCCGTGCGTCACTAATAATTTGCCCCACACAATAAGAGTATGCTTCTTTGCGAAACTCCTCTCTTTCTGGTGAGCCAACCTTGCCGTATAATTTATCTAATACGGCGTCCATACTCCCGATCTTAGGATTTGCTTGCATAATATTCATTTTTTTTCCATAGTGCAAATATAAATTAAGTTTACATATATAACAACTTTAGATAGACTTTTCTTTTATGTTTTCAGTAGCTTTCCATCGGAAAAGGCATTTCCTACCTTTTCGCCCACTCTCAAATAGTCGTTGTTGAATGGATCAAAGATGATGGGAGCGGCTTTAGCTACATTCACCTTGCCGTTCTCATCAAGTACACGCTCGTCAACACTGACATTTACGATCTCGCCACGGAGTATGCAAGTATCCGGATCGTAATCTTTCAATTTACATTCGATAGCCACGGCCAATTCGTCGATCAACGGAGCATCTACGAAGTCCGATTTTGTAGCGTGAAATCCTGCTTTGGCAAACTTGTCGGTAACTTTATTGCCCGACACGATACCTACATAATCACAAGCTACGACATGATCGGCATCTGCCATGCTTACCGTGAAGGCTCTACGCTTCAGGATATTCTTAACTGTCTTGTGACCGGCGCTAAGACACATGCTGATCTCATTCATCTCACTGATACCGCCCCAAGCGGCGTTCATCGCGTCGGGAGTTCCATCTTCTCCATACGTGGCGATAATAAATACGGGTTGCGGATAGCTCAAAGGCTTCGCTCCAAAATTCTTTCTCATAATCATTTATTTTTTAGTCCAATTCTTGATATCTTCTTCTGTCGCTCCGTTCATCAACTTCCCTTTTTGCCAGTTCACATCCGGATAGGCTTTCCGCAATTCACTCTCTGCGTTCGAGATATTGCTACTGCCCGATGTGGCGAATGGGATAACGGTTTTACCCGAGAGATTGTATTTTTCCAAAAAGGTGTTGATGAGTCTTGGGGCTTGATTCCACCAGATGGGAAATCCTAGGTAAACGGTGTCATACTCCGTTAGGTTCTTCAAATCATCGATAATGGCCGGTCGTGATGTAGGATCGTCCATCTCTACGCTGCTGCGTGAGGATTTATCCCGCCAGTTCAGATCGGTGGAGGTATAGTTTTTCTCGGGTTGGATCTTGTGAAGATCACCACTGACAATAGACGCGACTTGTTGGGCCGCTTTTTCAGTATTTCCCGTTGCCGAGAAGTAAGCCACTAAAACTTTTGTCCCTTCGGTAGCCTTTTGCGCATAAGAGGCGATACATACCATTGAGACCATGACCATGAATAATACGATTCGTTTCATACTTCTTGAATTTTTGTTGTTTTTATATGCATTACGAGAATGCTATGTATTTATGGCGATAAAGATAGGAGAGAAAAATGAAACAGTTTGTACCCAAATTACTGATATATCTGATATTTTTGGCGATACGATCCTTATCTTTGTAAGGCGATTAACTAAAAGAAGAAAATATCATGCTTGCGTACACTTATATTGAACAAGGGAAATTTGAATTGCGGGAGAAACCGATACCGGAAATACAGGATTCATGGGACGCTATCGTACGTGTGACTTTGGGTAGTATCTGTTCTAGCGATCTTCATATCAAACACGGTAGCGTACCACGTGCGGTACCCGGAATAACCGTTGGGCATGAGATGGTTGGTGTGGTGGAAAAGGTGGGTGCCGATGTTACTGCAGTCAAGCCGGGTGACAGGGTGACCGTGAATGTCGAGACCTTTTGCGGAGAGTGTTTCTTCTGCCGGCGTGGATATGTCAATAATTGTACCGATCCCAATGGCGGTTGGGCGTTGGGCTGTCGTATCGATGGGGGGCAGGCGGAGTATGTCCGGGTTCCTTATGCGGATCGAGGCTTGAATCGTATCCCAGATACGGTTAGCGATGAGCAGGCTTTGCTGGTCGGTGATGTGTTAGCGACAGGTTTTTGGGCTGCCCGCATCTCGGAGATCTCAGAGGAGGATACGGTTTTCATTATTGGCGCTGGTCCTACGGGGATCTGTACTTTGTTGTGCGTGTTGTTGAAGAAGCCACGACGTATTATTGTTTGCGAGAAGTCTCCGGAAAGGGCCCGGTTCGTTCGCCAGCGTTATCCGGAAGTCTTGGTGACAGATCCCGAAAACTGTAAGGAATTTGTTCTTCGTAACAGCGATCATGGCGGTGCGGATGTCGTATTGGAGGTTGCGGGGAGTGAGGATACCTTCCGCTTGGCATGGGATTGTGCCCGTCCGAACGCCATTGTCACCATCGTAGCCCTCTATGATAAACCTCAGCTTCTTCCTTTGCCAGACATGTATGGCAAGAACTTGACTTTCAAGACTGGTGAGGTGGATGGCTGCGATTGCGCCGAGATTCTTAACCTAATAGAAGAAGGTAAGATAGACACGACGCCTCTTATTACCCATAAGTTTCCATTGAACGAGATTGAGGAGGCTTACCGTATCTTCGAAAACAGGTTGGATGGGGTTATAAAGGTGGCGATTGAGGGGAATCTCATCAAACCTGTCTTTGTTTTGCCGCATACACTTTGATTCTCTCCTCGCAACATTGTCGTGTGATATCCCGGAGCAGTTCTACTTTGGGGATAAGCGCCTCGATATCTTCTTTAGTGACGCGGAAGTGTAAATTATAACGAGCCTGAACGTATGCGTCCTGCAGCAAATCGAAAAGTCGTTTTTCTTCTTCCGTATCCCGGGGAAAGGCTTCGGATGACTCTAGGGAATGCGTTTTGGCTCTGCCGGATAACGTTATTAGGCTATGCTCTTTGGGACTATACAATGTAAAAGTCAAGATTATGCTGTTGTAATAATTCTCACAAGCTTGATGCAAATGAAAAGAACATATTTTATATCTCTCGTCGTTTTTGTCATACATTGCATTTCGTAAAAAATCATTCGCACGTTCAAACCTGTCGTTGTAATACTCCTCCGCCAACTCTTTTATCTCCCGATAGTTCAGTTTACGACGGCGGGCCAACTTATAACGGCCGCTGTTGTAAAGCATGATACCTTCTCGCTTGATATCGGTATAGAAATATCGGTTTTTATCGATGGCTTTATTCAAGTCGTCGATGCTTTCGTCTATAAATTGTACGGTGGTGGATGCGTATCTGTTCTTCCCTTTGTAGTAATTATCGGTGGCTTTACTCAAGATGTGATTGATAATATATCTTTGGAAACGGGTACTGGTAACTACCAAAATATCATAATCGCTCATAAAACAGGTGCGGATACCGTATTCGATGCGTTGGTCGTAGTCAACGTATGTATTCCGGGCATAACTTCCGTAGAGAATGATCATCTCACAATCGGGAAGTACTTCCAGTACGCACTCTACAATTCTTCTGAGGTCATCCCGTTTCTGTTCGGGAAGGTAATTGATGGATGTTTTCATTCTTCGTTTATCTATGCAAATTGTTTGTAATCACTTTTTACTTTCAATGAACATTGTTCTGTCCCGATAGCCTTTACGATAGCTAAAAGCGGTGCGCTGAACTGTTCGGTTAGCTTGTTCGGTACTTGTTCGGTCGACTTGTTCGGTTGGCTGTTGTGGGGTCATGATTTTCTCCCATCATTAAGTTTCTGAAAAATGCGATCAAGAAACTCATATCCGGTTCAACGTCTTTTCGCACATTTCTATAATTCGCACGAACCAGCGCATTGCGAAAGTACCAAGAGTTGTCGGCAAACAGATCATTGTTCACGTCAAAACCGATGCTACGCAAATGCTTTATAGCTGTATCTTTTAAATAATCGGATGTTTGCAAGCCATCTACAGCTTGTAAACCAATGGCTGTTTTCCAAGCTGAAGCCTTTTCTTTTTTGTCGGGCTCACTACCACGGATGTATGATTCGAAATCTATGTCCATATGTATCCAATCATGATTATAAACAGGCAATAAAGATATAAAATATCCTGCTATGTGATAGTGAAAAGATGAAGAAGTTGTATTGGCTCGGTCTTTTACGTATTATGAGTTTCCTGTAACATTGAATTTATAAAAATATCTACAATATCTACCACTCTATTATATACTTTTTGTAAATGAGAGTATTATCTGTTGGTTGTAGATCTCCAAACATCTACAATTATTATTCAATATCTACCATTTATTATTGATTTTTATACAATTTTCTTTTCGTGTGAAGGAAAAAAGTGTTATATTTGAAGAATACTGAAAATCTAAAAGATATGATAGAAAAACTCGATTACGCTATGGTGCCGACAGGCTTTGTACATTGTTTTAATGGAAATTGTAAGAACGCCAACCGCTGTTTGCGGCATCAAATCATCCGTTTTATCCCCAATACGCTTTGGGCGGTGAGTGTCGTGAATCCCGCACGTACCAGTCCTACCGGAAAGTGTGCGGCTTTCATGGCGGATACTCCCGTGCAATACGCTGTCGGCATGGATCACCTATTAGACCAGATACCTTATCTGGAGGCGAAACGCATCAAGCAACGTCTGTTGATGACATACGGTAAGAATAAGTTTTATCAGTTTAAGCGCAAGGAAAGAACCTTCTCGCCCGAAGACCAACAGTATATCCGTCAGGTCTTTCGGGCGTACGGAGTAGAGGATGAACCAGTCTTTGATGCTTGGCAGAGTGGCTATCGATGGACGAAGGGATAAGAGCTGATAAGAGTTTCCCTTAGGAGAACAAATAGTTTCTCTTAGGGAAAACAAAAGTTTCTCCTAGAGGAAACAAAAGTTTCTTTAGGAAGAAACAAAAGTTTTATTAGGGGAAAACTTTAGTTTTTCTATAGGAAAAACTGTAAGCATAAGTTATTCAATGTCTTTTCCTGATTTATCTAGACACTTTTTTTGTTTATAAACGTAATCAGTAGA
>OJNI01001663.1_pt1 | contig 12615 bp, 11 predicted proteins | sample 1597441 | NCBI WGS metagenome assembly OJNI01 (sample SAMEA2452131, study PRJEB22498) | human gut metagenome | reverse complement strand
AAGAACAATAAAGACAAATACAAGCACAAAAGGTCTGAAGTACCAGAAAAATTTTCTGAACGGCAACTTGTACTTTCTTTTTGCAATCATATCACCGATGAAGAATGTAATAAAAAATGCAAGTCCCACAAAGAAATATTTGAAACATAAAAATGTTCCGAATATAACTTCAAGTACACCAATCCAAAACGGGAGAGAGTACCTTTTATTTCTGATTGCATTAAGTGCCATCAGAAACCCTGCCGTAAGCAGCAAAGCGGCGGTTTTACTGCTTAAAATGTTTGAATAATGGTCAAATGAAAACAAAATATTCAGCACAAGAGTGAATATGAAAGCCTTGTGCTTTCCGAATTTATCGGCAAAAACAAATGTAACAGAAGAAAAAGCGGCACAGGAGAGAAGAATTTGAAAAAGTACAAAACAGTTGAAATTCAAAAGAATGTACTGCAATGAACCGGTAATTGTCGCAAAAATGTAGTTAATATCATTATTGTAATAGTTATGATACTGACAGATATATAAAGAATTGTAAAAATCGTCAGCACTGTCATAGGAAAATGCAGTAACACCTATAATCAAAGCCATAATAACAATATTAATTGCCAAAGCAAAGAAGGTCTTGCTTTTTAGTGCGTTTAATATTTTATCTTTCATAATAACTCCTCTGCATTATCTTTCTTGTTTAAAAATCACTTTCTTGATCTTCTTTCGTTAATCAAAAGCTGAAGATTCTTCTGTTCGTAAGTATTAAATTTAACATTCTTCTCAAATTCTTCGGGTGTATATTTGCCCTCATACCATGACTGCGAGTTAAAGTATGCATTAAGGCTTGCGTCCTTAAAAATTCTGCCTCGTCTTGCATAAATCTCATTAATTGCAAGCTGTAAGTCGTCATCACTCAAAGCGCTTACCTGTGCGTTGCTGAGATATGAAGAATCGCTGTTAGGAAAGATAAATCCGCCGTTATTATTAGTGTTTGTATTGCTTGATGACTGTGAATTTGAATTGCCCGATGAGCTGCTCTGACTATTTGATGACTGCTGAGCCTGTGTTGCAGGAGCTTCTGTTTCTCTCTGAATCTGTCCGCTTGAGATAACAAGTTTAACAACTGTACCCGTACTTGCGCTTGTGTCACCTTCCGGAGTCTGGGAGATAATATATCCTTCCGGATAATCATAACTGTATTCATAGTCAGAAATTTCAACGGTAAAGCCAGCCTGTTCAAGAAGCTTCTTGCCGTAACTGTAACCGTAACCGACAACAGGAACAACATTGTTATATGAAGAAGATGTTGTAACCTGTTCCGTTGTAGCAGGAACTGTAGTAGGCATCGCCGTACTCGGCGCCTGTGTGGTTACTTCGGCAGATGTTGCAGTTTCGGCTGTAGTAGTTTTATTGTCAGTAGATGAATTTGACAAACCGTTATAAACGCAGAAACCGATAAATCCGAGTGCGGCGGCAATTACAACGGCACAAAGAATAATGATAAATTTATTCTTCTTTTTCTTTACATTTTCTTTATTATCTTCTTCATCTGCATATCCGAATTCATTGTCATTATCTTCAAAGCTGTTATCGTCAAAGTCATTTTTTTCTTCAATTTTTTTAGTATCGTCAGCTTTATTGTCAGTACGCTTAACAGACGGCTCGTCCTCAAAGAAATCACCGTAGTCCTTGCTTGATTCATTGCTTGTAAGAACATTTTTATGGTCTGCACCGGAGTAATCGTCAAACACTTCAACGCTTGTAACAGGAGGGAGAACTTCCGGAGCTACTTCGCTGTTGCTTGAAACATCTTCAAATTCTTCAGCTTTTTTATCTGTAACAGTTTGTTCTTTCTTGTCATCTTCACTTGATACGGAACTGATATCTTCAAATTCAGGCTGTTTTTCTTCTGATACTTCGTCAGTTTTAACATCGGAATTTTCAGGCTCATCAACTGCATCTGTAACATCAACAACCTCAAATCCGCCGTTTTCATCAGTATCAGACTCACTGACTTCATCTGAATCTACAGGAGCATTACCGTCAACAGGCAGGGATCCTTCACCGGCTAAAACTTCGGCAATGCCAAGCTGTTCGCCGCCTTTAAATTCATTATCAAGAACAGCGTCCTCAACTGTCTGAACCTCATCCTTATCGTCAAAATTATCCTGTGGTTCAGTCGGCTCTGTATCCTCAAATTCATCATAATCATATTCTTCAAATACATTTCCGTCAAAATCCGTGTTTTCCGGAACAACAACATCGGGATTCGGAACAGGGGAGGATGTACCTATTTCAGCCTTGATAGATGTGAGAGCATTTTTAATGTTGCCTGCATTTTTCCATCGGTTTGTATTATTCGGCTGACATGCAATTACAATAACACTCTTGAGTTTTTCATCACCCTCAGACGGTGCGGTAACAGCCTTGCCCGAAAATCTTTCTTCACAGGCATTCTTTCTGTCGCATGAATCACTTTCAAACGGAATTTTACCGCCGTTGCACATTGCATACATAATTATTCCGACAGAATAAATGTCGGTTGTATAGTCAACATTTTCCTGCTTGTAAACCTCAGGCGCAACAAATGAGGTATCCGCAATCTTGCCTTCAAAATCTGTAAATCCGCCGATTTTATACCTTCCGTCAGCGGTTACAAAAATATTCTTTGGCGAAATATTACCGTGAAAAATATTCTTTGCTTCCAAAGTTTCAAGCATTTCACTCATCTGAATACCAAAATCAACAACTTCATCCTCAGCGAAAGTTTTGGTTTTCATAAGTTCTTCAAGACTTGTGAGTTCTTCTGTAAATATGTACAAATCACAGGTTTTTTTGTTCTGATTATCCTGAACATAAACATCCAGATAGTTTGAAACACCGTCAAGCTCCTTAACCGATTCAATAAAATCAGCCTCTTCGGTAAAATACTCGGCACGTTCATCGGTATAATTGCTTTTGCCGACAAATGCGTGTCTGAGAATCGCATTTTGAGCAGTATTTTTATCAATCTTCCTTGATACCTTGTAAACTTCACAGCCGTTGTCTTCCTCAACAAATGAAGTAACCTTCCAATCCCTTAAATCTGCCGGCAATTTAATTGTTTTTGCCATACTAACACTCCTTAAATATTTCCTTATTTTTCATATTACATCTAAATCAAGGTCATTAACCCTCACTATCTCATTCTCCGGATTATTGTACCATATTACGAGCTGTTTTACCATAGATATTTCAATTTTTTAAAAAATAATTCTAATTTGTAATTAAATCTGGCATAAAAACAGCAGTCCGCCTAAACGAACTGCCGAAAACATAATTTCAATAAAATAATCTTACTCGATCTTATCTGATTTTTATTTTTTCCTTTTTGTTGACTCCGATAATTCCGCCTATTCCTCCTCCCAGAACGGATGACATCAGTTTTAGCAGGGTTAGTATCGTTATAGGCTCACCGTTAAAAATCAATGCAATAGAGGTTATGACAAGAAAAATAAAAAATCCTGTCAGCGAACCCACCGCAAGACCTGCACTTCCTGTAATTCTTGATGATATTATTCCCGACATCAGCGTTGCAACACCGACCATGCCGACCGTGCAGTAATCAAGTATATCTGCTGAAATCACTCCCGACGACATCATCACGGCTGCAAGCAAACACATCAAAATTACCAGTATGAGTATTCCGCATACTGATGAAAACAAAACAGCCTTTGCAAGTAGTTTTTTATCAGACATAAAACAACCCCCGAATATATTCTGTTACAAATATATTCGGGGGAAAGAACATTCATTCAAAAAGTTATTCTTTTGTAGCTTTAGTTTCGTCAGAATCTTTCTTCTTGCCAAAACCGAAGAAGCCTTTCTTTTCAGGCTGACCTGCCTGCTGTGACTGTTCCTTAACTGTGTCAACAGTAGAAATACACCACTTTTTAAACTTCATCTTAACTCTGTCGGAGCCTGTTTCAATGATGATAGCGTCCTCGTCGTCCTTAATGGCAACTACTCTGCCCATAATTCCGCCGATTGTTGTAATTTCATCACCGATCTCAAGAGAGTTACGAAGCTGAGCTTCTTCTTTTTTCTTCTTTGAGTTAGGTCTGATGAGGAAGAAATAGAGAGCTGCAAAAATAGCAACATAGAAGAGAATCATAAAAATCATACTTGATGACTGATTTCCGCCGCTTGCACTTGCTTCTGCAACTACAGGTAAAAAGCTTGTCATTTTCGTCATTCCTTTCATACAATGTACTGATTATATCAGTTTTAATCACATCTTGCAAGTATTTTTTCTGTTTTGAAAAAATATTAGATACGCACGCCTAAAATATTGCGATATTTCTCGTAAAATTCCATATATGTGCCGTTATCAAGCTGAGTTCTGATAACTTCCATAAGATTATTGTAAAAATAGAGGTTGTGCAAAACAGCAAGTCGCATTCCGAGCATCTCACCGCTCTTGAGAAGATGTCTTATGTATGCCCTTGAAAAGTTTCGGCAAACAGGGCAGTCACAATGCTCGTCAATCGGAGATTCATCTGTTTCATATTTTGCATTATTGATGTTACGCACTCCGTCCCAAGTGAAGAGCTGACCGTGTCTTGCGTTTCTGCTCGGCATAACACAGTCAAAAAGATCAACACCTCTTGCAACGCTTTCAAGAATATTCACTGGAGTTCCGACTCCCATAAGATATCTGATTTTATCTTTCGGAGCAAACGGCTCAACCTCTTCAATGATATGGTACATCGTTTCTGCAGGCTCACCCACGGCAAGACCTCCGATTGCATAGCCGTCAAGATTAAGCTCTGCAATTTCTTTCATATGATTGACGCGCAAATCGTCATAGATACCGCCCTGATTTATGCCGAACAGCATCTGGTTTTTATTTATGGTATCATCAAGACTGTTGAGCCTTTTCATCTCTGTAACGCATCTTTTAAGCCATCTTGTGGTTCTTTCAACGCTGTTTTTTGTATATTCATATGGAGAAGGGTTTTCAACGCATTCGTCAAATGCCATCGCAATTGTAGATGCAAGATTTGACTGGATTCTCATACTCTCCTCAGGTCCCATAAAAATTTTGCGGCCGTCAATGTGAGAATTGAAGTAAACGCCTTCTTCTTTAATATTTCTCAACTTTGCAAGAGAGAACACCTGAAATCCGCCGCTGTCGGTAAGGATAGGACCGTTCCACCTTGTAAATTTGTGAAGTCCGCCCATTTGCTTAACCTTTTCATCACCCGGACGAAGATGCAGATGATAGGTGTTGCAAAGCTGAACCTGGCATTTTATATTCTTTAAATCAAGCGCAGAAACAGCACCCTTGATTGCACCGCATGTTGCAACATTCATAAAGGCGGAGTCTGAACCGTACCGTGAACCGTGACGAATTCGCCACGTCTTGCGCTGCCTTCCTTTTTAATTACCTTAAACATAAATCCGTAAAATCCTCCTATGATATGAACATAGCGTCACCGAAAGAGAAGAATCTGTACTTTTCCTTTACAGCTTCTTTGTATGCATTCATAATAAAATCATATCCCGCAAAAGCGGATACAAGCATAATGAGTGTACTTTCGGGAAGATGAAAGTTAGTAATAAGTCCGTCCAGCACCTTAAATTCAAATCCGGGATAAATAAAAATATCCGTAAATCCCTCGCAGGGTTTGATTTCTCCGTACATTGCCGCAACACTTTCAAGCGTTCTGCAGGATGTTGTGCCGACTGCAATAACCCGTCCGCCGTTTTTCTTAGTTTCATTTATGAGCTTTGCAGTTTCTTCGGGGACTTCATAATGCTCGCTGTGCATTTTATGCTTTGTAACATCGTCAACCTTAACCGGTCTGAATGTACCGAGTCCCACATGAAGTGTAACATACGCAATCTTTACACCCTTAGCCTTGATTCTGTCCATAAGCTCGGTTGTAAAGTGAAGTCCTGCCGTCGGAGCTGCCGCAGAACCGAGTTCATGGCTGTAAACCGTCTGATAGCGTTCCTTATCCTTAAGCTCGGCTGTAATATAAGGAGGAAGAGGCATCTGACCGATTTTGTCAAGAGTAGTAAAAAAATTCTCTTCACAGTCAAAATCAACTATTCTGTTGCCGTCATCCTTAACATCAACAACTGTTGCACGCAAAATGCCGTTGCCGAATGAAAATTTTGTGCCGACTTTTGCTTTTTTACCCGGCTTGCAAAGTGTTTCCCAACGGTTGTTCGCAACCTGCTTCAAAAGCAGAAATTCAACTTTTGCACCTGTTTCGTCTTTGATACCGTAAATTCTTGCAGGCAAAACTCTTGAATCGTTGGCAACAAGAAGGTCACCCTCGTTAAGATAATCAATAATGTCATAAAAATGTTTATGCTCCAGAGTTTGTTTTTCTCTGTCAAGCACAAGCAATCTTGAACTGTCCCTCGGTTCAAGCGGAGTCTGTGCGATAAGCTCTTTAGGCAAATCGTAATAAAAATCACTAGTCTTCATTTTATTTCCTTTCAAGAACTAAAATTGCTTTTTAAAAGCTGTTCTGTCAAAAATCTTTGTAAAACACAAGTATTTGTCCTGTAAAATTCTCAAAATAATTGACATTACCTTTTTAAAATGATATATTATCTTATTATGAGCAGTTTGCATAATCGACAAACAGTCGTGTTTTCAGACATCTCTTCATATAATATAATATTTGTTTGAATAAGGCAACCGCTTTTTTAAAATTTGTTTAATTCGGAGGAATTATTATGAAAAAGTATAAAGTCGGTATTATCGGCGCTACCGGTATGGTAGGTCAGCGTTTTACACTTCTTCTTGAGAATCACCCGTGGTTTGAGGTTACTGTTCTTGCCGCAAGTAAGAGAAGTGCAGGCAAAACATACGGTGAAACAGTTGAAGGCAGATGGCATATGACTACTCCTCTTCCGGAGAAGTACAAGGATATGGTTATCGTTGACGCTGAAAATGTTGAAGAGGTTGCATCACAGGTTGATTTCTGTTTCTGCGCAGTTAATATGAAGAAGGATGAAATCCGTGATCTCGAAGACAGATATGCAAAGGCTGAATGTCCTATCGTATCAAACAACAGTGCTCATCGTTTTACAGATGATGTTCCTATGGTTATTCCTGAAATTAACGCCGATCACATTAAGATTATTGACGCTCAGAGAAAGCGTCTCGGCACAAAAAGAGGCTTTGTTGCAGTTAAGTCCAATTGCTCACTTCAAAGCTATGTTCCTGCAATTCATCCTTTAAAGGCACTCGGCGTTGACAAAGTTCTTGCCTGCACATATCAGGCAATTTCAGGCGCAGGCAAAACATTCAAGACATGGCCTGAAATGGTAGATAATGTTATTCCTTACATCGGCGGTGAGGAAGAGAAGTCAGAGCAGGAGCCGCTTAAAATCTGGGGTAAGATTGAAGGCGACAAGATTGTTAAAACCGATGATATTTCAATCACATCACAGTGCATCCGTGTTCCCGTATCTGACGGTCACACAGCAGCTGTATTTATGTCATTTAAGGACGGCGTAAAGAAACCTACTGTCGAAGAAATTATTGACATTTGGTCAAACTACAGCGGCAGAGCACAGGAGCTTAATCTTCCGAGTGCGCCAAAGCATTTTCTCCACTACTTCACAGAACCCGACCGTCCGCAGATTAAATCTGAAAGAAATCTTGAAAACGGTATGGCAGTATCGGTTGGCAGATTAAGACCTGATACTCAATATGATTATAAGTTCGTTTGTATGTCACACAACACATTAAGAGGCGCAGCAGGCGGTGCAGTTCTTCTTGCAGAGCTCCTTTGTGCTGAGGGCTACATGGACTGATTACTTACGGAGGTAAATTATGTCTAACCACATTTTTACAGGCTCAGGTGTTGCACTTATCACTCCTATGAAGTCTGACGGAAGCGTAAACTACGATGTTCTCGGCGATCTCGTAGAATTTCATGTTCAAAACGGTACCGATGCAATTATTGTATGCGGTACAACAGGTGAGGCTGCAACTCTTTCGGAAAAAGAGCATTGCGAAACAATTTCTTTCGTTGCAGAAAAGACAAACGGCAGAATTCCTGTTATTGCTGGTACAGGCAGTAACGATACTTCAACAGCCGTTATGCTCTCAAAATCTGCCGCAAGCACAGGCGTTGACGCACTTCTCTGCGTAACTCCTTACTACAATAAAACATCTCAGCAGGGTCTTGTAAGACACTTCAACGTTGTTGCAGATTCGGTTGATATTCCGATTATTCTTTACAATGTTCCTTCAAGAACCGGCTGTAACATCAAGCCAAAGACTTATCAGGAGCTTTGCAAGCATCCTAACATCGTTGCCGCAAAAGAGGCAAGCGGCGACATCTCTCAGGTTGCTCTCATCCGTTCACTTTGCGGTGACAATCTTGACATCTACTCAGGTAACGATGACCAGACTGTTCCTTTCATGTCACTCGGCGCTCTCGGTGTTATCTCTGTATTTGCAAACATCTGCCCAAAAGAAATGCATGACATCTGTCAGCTTTGTCTTGACAATGACTTTGCAGAGGCACAGAAGCTTAACTTCCACTATCTTGAGCTTATGCATATACTCTTCAGCGATGTTAACCCGATCCCCGTAAAGACTGCCATGAACCTCTTCGGCTATGAAGCAGGCGAATGCAGACTTCCGCTCGTACCCATGAGCGTTCAGGGTTATCATGACCTCAAGGATTGCATGGAGAAGTATGACCTTTTAAGCAAGAAGGTTAAATAATCAACCTTTGATTCGTTTAAAATTCAAGAAGTTTAAAGGGGAATAAAAATGGTAAATATAGCAATAGTCGGTTGTAACGGTAAAATGGGTTGCTTTGTGGCACAGGCTGTTCAGAGCCGTGAGGATTGCAATGTTTTGTTCGGTGTTGACGCATTCGGTGAAAGTAATTATGATTTTGATGTTTTCAAGACTTTTGACGAGGCAACCGAAACACCTGATGTAATCATTGATTTTTCAAATCCTGCAGCTCTTGACGGTATGATTGCGTATGCAGTTAATAACAAAGTACCTTGTGTTATCTGCACAACAGGCTTTTCTAAAGATCAGATTGCAAAAATCGAAGATGCGGCAAAGACAATTCCTGTTTTCTATTCAGGTAATATGTCACTCGGCATCAATCTTCTTATTGAGCTTTCAAAAGAGGCTGCAAAAATTCTCGGAAACCAGTTCGATATTGAAATCGTTGAAAAGCATCATAATCTCAAGCTTGACGCTCCGAGCGGAACAGCTCTTATGATTGCAGACGGAATTTCGGAACAGCTTGACGAAGATCCGCAGTATGTCTATGACAGACACAGCTACCGCAGAAAGCGTTCAAAGAACGAAATCGGTATTCATTCCGTAAGAGGCGGCACAATTGTAGGCGAACACGAAGTTATCTTTGCAGGTCACGATGAGGTTGTAACAATCTCTCATCAGGCTCAGTCAAAAGAAGTTTTCGCTGTCGGTGCTGTTAATGCGGCAGTATTTCTTAAAGATCAGAAAGCAGGTATGTACAACATGGGCAACCTTCTTTCTGAAAAAATGAACTGAAAAACAACACCTTTAAGCACGGCATAAAAGCCGTGCTTTCTTTTATGTCCAAACTTTGCCTGCCGTCATAATATGTAGTGTGATATATTGTTTTGAGATGTCACAAAGATTTAACAAAGGGTGGAAGTTATGGAAAATAATTTAATAATATTCGGCTCGGTAACTCTTGCCATGAAGAGCCGTAACCTACTTTTAAAAAACAATATTAAATCAGGGCTTGTAAGAACTCCTATACACCTCAATCGAAAATCATGCGGATACAGCCTTTATGTCCCGGGAAATTTTGAAAGGGCATTGGAAATTATCAGGAGTAACGGTATTGCTGTCAAAGGAACAGCCGCTGTTGATACCTTATGATATATTTTGACAACGGTGCAACCACCTTTCCGAAGCCCTTATCCGTAAGAAAAGCGATTAACGAAGCTATGTCCGACTACGGAGCAAATCCTGGAAGAAGCGGTCACAAAATGTCGGTGAAATCATCTGAAATAATGTATTCCTGCCGAGATAATGCCGCAAAACTTTTTGGCTCGGAAAATCCCGAAAATATAATATTCACGCTTAACTGCACAACGGCTTTGAACACAGTTATTAAAGGCATATTAAAACAGGGCGACCATGCCGTAATTTCATCACTTGAGCATAATGCTGTCGTCAGACCGCTTGAAACACTCAAGAAAAATAAGATTGAATACTCTGTTGCCGAATGTGTCCCTTATGATGATGAGCAAACAATCGAGAATTTCAGAAAACAATTCAAATCTAACACAAAACTTGTAGTCTGTACCCATGCTTCAAATGTATTCGGCATCAAACTTCCGATAGAAAGAATAGGCGCTCTTTGCAGATTAAACGGCATCCTTTTTTGTGTAGATGCCGCACAAAGTGCAGGAACAGCAGATATAAACCTTTCTGACAGTTGCATTGATTTTCTCTGCACCGCAGGTCACAAAGGGCTTTACGGACCGATGGGAACAGGCTTGCTTATTATAAACAGCGAAACAACTCCGGACAGTCTTATTCAGGGAGGAACGGGAAGTGATTCCGCAAACCTCAATCAGCCTGAAATTCTCCCCGATAAGTATGAAAGCGGAACGCCGAATCTTCCGGGAATAGCAGGGCTTAATGCAGGAATAAAGTTTGTCCTGAACAAAAAAACAGACAGAATATATAATTCCGAGTTAGGTCTTGCACGAATGCTCTACAAAAGGCTTGAAAAGGCGGAAAATGTAATATTATACACCAAAATGCCTGAGAAAAATCACAGCGTTCCTGTAATTTCCTTTAATATTAAAAATACCGAAAGTGAAACAGTTGCAAAAATTCTTAATGACAGCTACAACATTGCCGTAAGAGCAGGACTCCATTGTGCGCCCCTTGCACACAAAAGCTTCGGCACTCAGGATACAGGAACCGTAAGAGCTGTTGTATCGGCATTTACAACAAAAAATGATGTTATATATTTTGCAAATGCCGTAAGTCGTATTTCTAAGAACAACAAACAGAAAAAAACAATTTAAAAAGGTTGCAATTAATAACAAAAGTATGTTAGAATAATAACAAGGAATTTAAAAATAAAGGAAGGGGAAAGCAGATTGGAAATATTTAACAGCATTCTTTCCATTATCAAGACTATACAGCTAAGAGATATTGTCGATATTCTTGCAATTGCACTGTTGATTTTCGGACTGTTCAAGCTTATTCAGGAAACAAGAGCAGTTCAACTTCTCAAAGGTGTAATTATGCTCCTGATAGTGTATTTTCTTTCGTCTCTGTTTGGTCTTGTCATGCTTTCATCCCTGTTGCGAACATTTTTCGAGGCAGCAGTTGTTGTTATAGCTATCATCTTTCAGCCGGAAATCAGAAAGGCTCTTGAACAGATGGGACGTAACAACACCTATAAAAAATATATAAAAATATTTACTAAGCACCACAAAGGTGATGAATGGAAAAAGGCTGTAGAAAAGTCAATCGTAGATGCGGCTGACACAGCAGTTCTTTTCTCTCGTTCAAAAACAGGTGCTTTGCTTGTGTTTGAACGAGAAACCATGCTTTCCGATATAGCCGCTACAGGCACAATTATTGATGCCGAAACATCAGTAGCTCTGTTTGGCAATATATTTTTTAACAAAGCACCATTGCATGACGGTGCAAGCATTATCCGTGACGGAAAACTTTTTGCAGCAGGATGTATTTTACCGCTCACATCAAATCCTAATGTAGATATCAATCTCGGTACACGACACAGAGCAGGACTCGGTATCAGTGAACAAAGTGACGCTGTTGTCCTTATAGTAAGTGAAGAAACAGGTGTAATTTCTCTTGCGGTAAACGGTATTTTGCTCCGTGAGTTTACAAGAGAAGAACTAATCAAAAAGCTTGAACAGTTTCTCATCTATGATCGTGGCTATGACGATGATGAACCGCCCAAAAAGTTTTTTCAGAAGAACCCGAAAAGTTCAAAAAGAGAGAAGGCTGAAAAATGAAAAAGAAAAAACTCTCTCTCAACAAACTGTTTCAAAATAACAAATTTCTGATTATACTCGCCCTTGTAATCTCAACAATAACATGGGTTTATATGAGTATGGGTACAACTAATGATACAACCGTAACAATAAGCAATATTCCCATTCAGATTGAATTGCCTGACCAGCTTGATAACAACGGGTTGCAGGTATTCCGTGATGCGGAGCAGACTGCCACGGTAACCGTAACAGGCAGCAGAGCCGTTCTCGGTTCTATCGGAACGAAGGATATTACTGTCACGGGTGCTACAAACGGAATTGACTCGGCAGGAACTTATCAGCTTTCGCTTTCAGCAGTAAAAGCCAACCCGAGTGCCAACTTTCAGATTATCTCAACCGTTACGCCTTCAAATGTCAATGTAATTGTTGATTATCAGCGTGAAACAAGTTTCCCGATTCAGGAAAATGTTGTTTACAAGGTTGCCGACGGATACTATGCGTCAACTTCCCTTGCATCAAAGAATATCACAATCTCAGGACCTCAAACAGAGATTGCCAAAATCGCAAAGGTTTCGGCATCAGCCGAACTTGACAGTATACTAAATGAGC
>OJNI01001660.1_pt1 | contig 12638 bp, 9 predicted proteins | sample 1597441 | NCBI WGS metagenome assembly OJNI01 (sample SAMEA2452131, study PRJEB22498) | human gut metagenome | reverse complement strand
AGCCGCCCTCACGCCCGAAGAGCGTTTGCAGGCAGCTTTAGTGCCGGATTGGGAGCGGCCGTATAAATTGCCGGAGAATTGGTGTTGGACAACTGTTGGGGCAATAAACCAATATGTTGGTATTTCTGCCGATCCTACGAAAGCTAAAAATAAGACTTTTGAGTTATACAGCGTTCCGAGCAGCGCAGACAACTACCCGGAGATTGTACTCGGCGCTGATATTGGATCAACAAAACAATCTGTCAAAAAAGGCGATGTTCTTCTCTGCAAAATCAATCCGCGGATAAATCGGGTCTGGAAAGTCTCAAAGTATACGGACCACTCTTTGCTTGCTTCGTCTGAATGGATTGTTATTAGAAATAGCGGACTAATTTCCAATTATTTAATGTGGTGTTTTCGGTCACCATATTTTCGCGGGTATATGCTTTCAAATGTATCGGGCGTTGGCGGATCGCTAATGAGAGCACAGCCAAAATTCGTTCAGGGATACCCTGTCCCTGTTCCGCCTCTTGCCGAGCAGCAGCGCATTGTTGACCGCATCGAAAGCCTGTTTGCCAAGCTGGATGAGGCCAAGGAAAAGGCACAGGCCGTGGTGGATAGCTTTGAAACCCGTAAAGCCGCTATTCTGCATAAAGCATTCACCGGTGAACTGAGTGCGAAATGGCGGGAAGAACACGGTGTGGGGATGGATAGTTGGGAACATCATCAATTCTCGGATTTGTGTGCTATTGTTCGCGGCGGTTCACCAAGACCTGCAGGCGATCCCAGATACTATGACGGCAATATTCCGTTTATGAAAGTTGCTGATATTACTCGAAATGATAGTCCGTATGTATCAAAGGTGGAGTACTCAATCAAAGAGGAAGGGCTGAAGAAAACACGAATGGTTGAGGCAAATACCTTGTTGCTGACCAATAGCGGTGCAACATTGGGTGTTCCTGCGATTACTACCATTAGGACAACATTTAATGACGGAATTGCGGCATTTATTGGGCTTGATATTGACAGCCTTTTGTTTTATTACTATTTTTGGACGAGTAAAACGGCTTTTCTGAGATCTATCAATATGGGAGCTGCACAACCCAATTTGAACACCAAGTTGATCGGTGAAGTTGAGATTGATGTTCCTCAAACTGCGGAACGGGTAGAAATTGCGCGCGTACTAAATGCCTTACTATCGAAAGAGCAGCAGGCAAAAGAAGCCGCTGAAGCAGTCCTTGACCAAATCGACCTGATGAAAAAATCCATTCTCGCCCGTGCCTTTCGCGGCGAACTGGGTACGAATGACCCAAGCGAGGAGAGCGCGGTGGAACTACTAAAGCAAATATTTTAAAAGTGAGGTAAATACATGAGGATCCAAAGAGTTTCAATTAAAGAATTTAAAAACCTGAAAGGGTTTGATTGCATCTTTTCGGGATCCAATACTGCTGTATTTATTGGTAGCAATGGTTCCGGAAAGTCAAATCTTCTCGAAGTGATTACACGGGCATTTAGCAATGCTCAAAATGTCGCGTGCAGCAAGCCGCTTCCGCTCATTTCTCCGAAAGAAAGACCTGATTTGCAAGACTGTGTAATAGAGTATTCTGTCGCGGATACAAACTATACTTTAAAGTATAACTGCGATATGGGAGGTTTGTTTTTAAATGCAGATCCAGCTCTTAACAACCAGATTAGAGAGAAAATTGAAATCTGGTGTGACGACAAAATTTTACCTCAGAGTGAAGTAAAAAAAGCCTTGCCTGATATTGTGTTGATATATTATGCAGGCGAAACACAGCGTCAAAAAGGGCTTGCTGAAACCACCTACGACACACTTTATGAGAGAAGGTTGATAAGAGCCAAAACCTCTGATTTGCCCGGTTTGCGGTATCTAGATTGCTATGATACGGGAGATTTAACTCTTTTATTGGCAGCTGCTTCTGCATACCAAGGAGATTATTATCGCGAGTTAATCGATCTTTTGGACTGTGGAGAAATTGTCCCGAAGTTTAGTCTCATATTGAGAAAACCTCCCAAAGGAAAAGGTACCGCTGATACATATTGGGGAGCAACTGGTTTTGTCAAGCATTTTCTTGATGATTTGCGTAAAGGAGTATCTGCAACAAGAGATTTAGACTCTCAGTATTTCATGTTTTTCAATAATTCCATTGAACTCAAAAAAGTATCTGCTAATGAATTTGATCTTTTTTCAAAGCTTAAGGCATTGAAGTATTATGGATATCTTGATCACGTTGGAATTGAATTCACGAAGCGCGATGGGGCGCACTTCTCAGCCTTACGGTTGAGCGAAGGTGAAAAGCAACTTTCCTTATTGCTTTTGCTAACAGCATTTACGGCTAAAAATGAAGCTCTCTACCTGTTTGATGAATTCGATACTTATCTCCATTTAAATTGGCAAAAGGCGTTTTCCCAAATGTTACATGCTACTGATGTCGCTGGCCAAATGGTGATAACGACTCATTCTCCTGCAACGGTTGCTGGAATGCAGAGAAAAGATGTGTTTATTATGCATGATGGACGTTGCAAAAATGTGCCAAGTGAAACATACAACCGATCGCTTGATGAGATTATGGAAGAGCATATGTTGGTTTCGATGAGACCTGCCAAGTATAATGATCTAGTGCAGGAATTCAGAGAGGCAGTGATGCTTGGCAGAAAAGATTTGGCTGAAGAAGCTCTGATAAAAATTAGAGAGATTGTGGGTGAATCCGATCCGTTTTTCATTACGGCAAAGATTGCTCTGAATAGGATGAGTTGAAAATGAAATATATACATAAGAACCCCGAGCCTATTGGGTTGAGTCAGTACAAACAGACCCCAAATGCTTCTTATATGGGCTTGAGGAAGAAAAAAGCATTATATCGTGCGGTAAAACTTAGTTTAGCTCAAGAGCAAGGGTTTATTTGTTGCTATTGTGGGAGACGTATATCTGGAGCATCCTCTGATACACAAATTGAGCATCTTTATGCAAAAGGAACTCCAGTTTACGATGAAATGCAATTAGACTATGAAACGAATTTACTTGCATGCTGTGATGGTGGTAAACAAGAGCGTAGTGGAGGTGCAATTCGCAAGGAAGACTTATTCTGTGAATCATTAAAAGGAAATACTATTCTTCCCGTTAACCCTTTATGTGTTGAGTGCGAAAATAAGTTTCTATTTTCCGATGATGGCGAAGTCATAGGAGTAAGTAAGGATGCAGAAGTAACAATAAAAATACTAAATTTAAATTCTCCTGTAATTAAAAACATGCGAAAATATGCAATAGATAATTACGCTCTTTATCCTATTACCGATTGGCAGGCAGAGTTGGACAGACTCGCGAACAAAGATTCTGACGGGCAATACGAAGAGTTCTGTTTTGTTTTGAAACAATACATAGAAACCTTTCATGCTTCCGAATTAAGACAAGTTGCAACGGTATAACAATAAAACAAATTTTAATTAATTATTTGAAAAAATAATGTGACCTGAAAGGAGTCTGCAATGGCATCAATATCATTTAAATATTTAGAAGACAAACTGATTCTTTGTTATACTCCCGTAATTGGTCTCGATGATATTACAAAGCGCCTTGATACAGAAGATGGTGTTCCAATAAAACATACCTTTTGGGTGACAAAACATTTGTTGTGTAATGACGTTGAAGAAGATAATGATGGGGAAGAAACTTTGCACTTCCACATCGGAACGGTTGGCGAAGTATATACCAAACTTGATTCGGAAGTTTTTAGTACAGATCATTCTTTCTATTTTGGCAATGAAATCAAGCTAAAGCCCGAAATGTTCACTGCATATCGCAATATATCAATTCTCCGAAAAATAGACGAAGTGATCGAGCGTGACTTTTACATAGGTGGTGATTGGGAAAATCACAACGGCATATCAAAAGAAATATTTGATGATTTGCTTAAAAAATTCCCTAAGACAGCTGAATTAGACAAATATGCCCACAAGAGAATAGCGGGTATTATCAAAGACTATTTCCCTGAATGCGATAAGTATGAAGCTATATATGAAAAATTCGTCGAATCGAAAAATAGTAGCTATGCTTCATCTGTTTCGGCGATATCTAAATTTAATGTCCAAATCGAATTAGAGCAATTTACGGTTGCATATCAAGAATTAATGGATATGTTAAACCGCTTTGAAACGATTGATGAAAAGCAATGGCAAGAAAAGATACACAATATTTTGCAATTACTATATCCAAAGTACATCTGTTGTGCTCGTGAAATCAAATTCTACGGTGGCAAAAAAGACAAGCAACCCGATTTCTTGTTGGTGGATGCGAATGGCTTTGTTGATATTTTAGAGATCAAAAAGGCCGACATTCGAATGCTAACACAGTACAGAAACAACTATGTTGCCACAAGAGAAATCTCCGGTGCAATTCAGCAAATTGAAAAATATATATTTTGCCTGAATTCATCTGATAAAGCCAAAGAAGATGTTTCAAAAAAGCTAACAGAATTTCTCCCAGCGGGAGTTGAGGTTAAAATTGTAAACCCTCAAAGTGTTTTACTTGCCGGTAGAAGCAATGAGTTTACCGATGAACAAAAGAAAGATTTTGAACTTATAAAACGACAGTATAAGCACGTGGCTGATATTATGACCTATGATGATTTAGCCCAAAGGTTAAGAAATATCATAGCTTCCCTTGAAAAAAGAATTTAAAAATATGGAGATGATAAAATGAATGCTTTGACAAATAGTAGTATCAGCAATGGTTTTGATACTGTTTTTTCTGAAGTTGATAGCACGAAAAAACTCAACTTAAAAAACAATAATTGCTTGCGTTTATTTTATCTCGATATATTCAACAACGAGTTTACATATACCGGACTGCACCAATTATTACAAAGAAATATTGGTAGATATGTATTCTCAAGAGCATCTATTGAGCAATTCAAAGCTGAGGGCGATGCAGAGGCAATTGGTCTAAAGGCGATAGAACTTTTAAGAAAAGCTAATAATCCAAATGATTATGGTGCCGGTGGTGAATTGGGAGAAATACTGCTATACCTTTTTCTTGAGAATAAACTTGATGCTCCTAAACTCTTAAGTAAGGTAGAGTTAAAAACAACTGGTAATCAGTATGTTTTTGGAAGTGATGGTGTGCATCTCTTTCAATTAGATAACAAGAACTTCCAACTCATTTTAGGTGAATCAAAGATAAAAGGCATATTAAGCAAAGCTGTTGACGAAGCGTTTGAATCGATTGAAAAAGTTTCAAATAATCCTGATAATGAATTAAGATTGATTGAAAAGAATATTCTTTCGGAATCATTTGATGAAGCAACAACTGAGTTTATAAAATCGCTTATTGTACCACTAAAAAGGGATAAAACTATAAGTGTTGATAATGCCTTTGGTATATTCCTTGGATATACGTTAGATATAGATGCAACACAATATTCCAATTCAGATTTCCGTAATGCAGTAAACGAGAAGTTAAGAAATGATCTCGATGAAATTGCGTCATATATTGAGAAAAAGATAAATGAATCCGGCTTGACAGGATATTCTTTTTATTTCTATATCTTGCCGTTTAATAATGCCAAAGATGATAGAGCTGCTATAATCAATAAGTTGAAAGGTGAATAACAAATGAGCACTATACTTGGCGAAAGTATTTTTAAAGATATCGAATCTAATGAATACTTGCAAGAGATTTATAATGCCATATTGTACAATTATTCATTGAATCTCTTTGGAATTTCCAAAAAAGATCCGGTAGATTTTAATCTTGTGGATGCTCTTCATTTTGCCGACCTGCTATCTAAATCAACAGATCCAACCAAGTCAGAACTACATAAAGTTTGGGCGCAAGAAATAGTCGCTCTTTTAAACACACTATATCCTCAAAACAAGTCTGTCAAATTTATTATGGGGTCGGTTTTAACCAATGTGTGTAATTATAGGGGGTTATCTCTCCACCAGAACAAGTATGTGCCTAATAGTACGTTTGAAAAAGCCTATGAGGAATATAAAAAATCTATATTAAAAATTCCATCTCAATCCGAAGGATACTTTTTCAAATCACAACGTGCTGTCTTTGACTCGTTAAGCAAAGATCGTTTTAGTTATTCCGGACCTACTTCAATGGGAAAATCCTTTGTAATGAGAGTGTTTATCAAGGAACAAATCGTCAAAGGAATTCAAAGCAATTTCGCAATAGTGGTACCCACTAAGGCTTTGATTAATGAAGTGTCCAGTAGAATTATAACTGATTTAAAAGAACTTTTAGCGGAGAAGAATTACAGGGTTGTTACGGCCGGAGGAGCAATTGCTTTACAGCAAGAACATAATTTTATTCTCGCGTTGACCCCGGAAAGACTCTTATATCTTCTTTTGGAAAGGCCTGACTTTAAATTAGATTATCTTTTTATTGATGAAGCACACAAAATCTCAAGCAAAGATAGTCGAAGTCCGTTCTATTACAAGATAGTTGATTTGCTCTCAAAAAGAGATGATAAACCTCACTTTATATTTTCATCACCTAACATTCCCAATCCGGATATTTATTTGAATTTAACCAATATAAGTAGTGATGATATAAGTGAAAAGATGACCACCTCTTACTCCCCGGTTAGTCAAATGAAATACATTATAGACTTGGTTGAAAAGGAAGTAAAAGTACATAACGATTACAACAAAAATTTCATTCATATTGCGAAGCTAAAAGAAGGTGCTTCGTTGACTGAAATAATAAAAACAGCCGGCAGAGATAGGCAAAACATAGTTTATTGCAACGCCACTTCAAAGGCAATTGAATATGCACTTGATTATGCGAATTCTATAAAAACTCAAGAAGATAATACGGAACTCCTCGCCCTTTCACGTGAAATCAAAGGTCAAATTCATGCTGACTATTATTTGGCTGACTTGCTGACTAAAGGCGTTGCATACCATATTGGATATTTGCCAGCGGACATCCGTTTACGCATCGAGGATTTATTTAAAAAAGGCGCAATTAAAACTATCTTTTGTACAAGTACCTTAGTCGAAGGTGTTAACCTGCCTGCAGATAATCTTTTCATTACAAGTTATAAGAATGGGTTGTCGCACATGACTCCTGTGGAGTTTAGAAATCTAGTGGGACGTGTGGGCAGGATAGAGTTCAATTTGTATGGAAATGTTTTTTTGACACGCATAGAGAATAATGTAGAACCTCAGAAATATGTTGATTTGATAGAAACCGAAATACCCGAGCAAAAACTTTCATTGGTAACTGAACTTTCAAAGCCTCAAAAGAAAGTAATTGTTGATTGCCTTTCACGAGGAAAAATCGAACTTTTAAAGTATCCCGCAAACCAATCGGTAGAGAACTATGCTCTAATGAGAAAGTTTGCGCTAATCCTATTAAAAGATATTATGTCAAATCGAAACAGTTTTGTGCGAAGAGAGTTTGATTCGTTACTTTCTACTGAGATTGAGAATAAAATACGCACAGCCTTCTCTACTAAAACGACAGACGATGATATAAATATCTCGTCTGATCAGGTTGAAAACTTGACCGTTGCAATTGCCAAAGGACTAACTTATCCTCAATTAACTTATCAAGCAAATGTTGACTACCCACAATTGGTATCTTTCTTAGAGAAGCTTTGTGATATATTCAAATGGGAAAAATATGAAAAGGCCACGCTTGGTCATACAAGTATAAAATCTGGACAACATGGTAAACTGCGTTGGTATGCAGTTATCCTGTATCAATGGATTAGTGGAAATGGTCTTAGCTTAATTATGCAAAGTGCTATTAAATACAAAAAGGACCATTCTTCCTCTGGAGTTGAAGTTGATAGAAAAATCGTAGAATATGATGATTCCATTAAACATCGCAATATTGTAATTTCAGATACATTAAACGCAATTGAGGATGTGATTCTTTTCAGAATAGCGAATTACTTTTTACGATTCTCATCTGAGTACAAAAGGTTTCACAATATTGATGTTTTGCCTAACGATTGGTATGAGTATGTCGAATACGGAACTACGAATCCACTTACTATTTTTCTACAACGTAATGGATTTTCACGTGAAGCTTCGACATATATTAAACAACATCTGGAATATATTACCGAAGTTAACGGAGAATACAAAGTAAAAACAGAGCTTTTAGATTGTCCTAGTAAATCCGTCTGCAAAGAAGCAGCCGAAATAAAGTATAATATTCCTGAACTGTTTTTTGAAGCCTAAGTAGTAACAGCAGGAATAGGAGGTCGCCTCCTATTCCTGTTATCATCTTGTATATTTGATTGTATGCACATCGATGCTGTCGGTGTACTTGACTTGAAGGATTACAAGATTTTTTTCGCAAAAACACGAGGTTTTTCAGTTTTCATACGGCATTCTGAAATAATCCATGTATTTCTTGAAGGTATTCTGTGCCGAAAGGCAGGTGTCGGTCAGGTACCCTTTTTCCCGGTCCCACTCCTGCAGTCCGCGGTAATAGAACATTTTTATGCTGTCCTCAATAATAAACGGCACGATATTGTGTTTCAGGCATTCCTTGAACATAATCAGCCGACCGACACGCCCGTTGCCGTCCTGGAAGGGGTGGATGCGCTCAAACCGCACATGAAACGCAAGGATATCTTCAAGCGTCACCGTTTCCTTGCCGTTATACTCATCGAGCAGTCTTTTCATTTCCGCCGACACGTCCTCGGGTAAGGTCGTTTCCCGCCCTCCGACTTCATTCGGCAGTTTCTTGTAATCACCGACGGCGAACCAGTCTTTTCTTGCGTCACTTGTTCCGGTTTTCAGGATAAAATGCAGGTGCTTAATAAATTTCTCACTGAGCTGCGATTTTGCGCTTTCGATAACCTCGTCGATACAACGAAAGTGATTGGCGGTTTCGATGATATCGTCCACCCGCACGCCTTCCTCGGTGATGCCGACGGTGTTTGTTTCAAAAATAAAGCGCGTCTGCTCGTGGGTCAGGCGGCTGCCCTCCATGTGATTGGAGTTATAGGTCAGCTCCACCTGCACCTTATGATAAATTCCGCCGTGGGTCTGACTGCGCTTTTCCTCTTTAAGAATATCCGCCAAAGTCTGCGGTGCGGGCCTGCTTTTATTGCTCCGTTCAGGCTTCTCGGCGTTTTCGGGAATGTTCCAGGTCTTACCCGTCAGAAAAGCGCCGGGGACGCGACCTGCCGCGCAGTAGTTGCGGACGCTGCGCTCGGAGGTATTCCAAAGCGCCGCTATCTCTTTTACGGATAAATACTTCATCTTCCTGCCCTCCGAAGTTACTGTTATCAGTATACCACATTATCGGCAAAAAATCAATCAGGCAAAATCTATTTCACTTATATTTTTGCCGATAACGGCAGTTTTGATTTCACCCCCGCATTTTCTCACACGACTTTGGGTGCAGTTCGGCATAACCGGTGCTTTTCACGCACTGCCAAAAGCGTGATTTTGGGGCGAAAAATCGCTCGGTTCTATCAAAAATTCTAATAGGCTTTTCCGAAAATCCGTTAGAACTCGGCAAAATCGGAGGAGACTCTCGGACTCGGATTTTCGCTGCGTTTTCTCGACGCAAATGGGTGTGCAAAGCCTTGAAAACACGGCATTTTCGGGGTTCTCTTACCTGCTTTTATCTTCCGTTAAATTCCGCCAGGTTCGGTTTTGGCAACTTGACTCGGCTTTGCGCTTATTTCCCTTTTCGGAAAGTCCCAGCGAGATCCATTTCGTTTTCCGCTGCCCTCCGGCGTTTCTATAGTTCAGCACGGCGTAATACCTGCCGTTTTTCAATGTCAGATGTCCTGCTACCAATTTCATTTCCTCCTGTCCTTTGTATTTGCAGAACAGAACTCCAAACCGACAGCATCAGTATACCATCGGTTTGGGGTTCTCTCTATTCTGCGAATTGTTTTATCGTAGCCGTATCGGTACGAATCAGCGGGCATCCCGGTTCCGTTCTCTCTGCCGCTTCAGCAATTCCAGCCCCTTGATGATGTCCCGGCGCATCTGTTCCTCGGTGTAGCCGGAGGGGAAGTATTTCCGCAGCTCCTCCCGCTTGAATTTGAGTTGCTCTTGCTGGTTGGGCTTCGTCTCCGCCAGCACGGCGTAGACTATCTGGTCATCCAGTAAGCCCTCCTGCGCCAGCTTTTTCAGGCGGATGCTCTGGGCGTGGGACGGGGTGCAGTCGTTCAGCGCCATCGCGTCCAGCACCGCCCGCTGCTGATACGAGTCTAAGTAGGAAAGCTCCACTGCCGGATTAAAGGCGATCTTGCCGTCATCCACCATCGAAAGCAGCTCGGGGATCAGGTAGGTCAGGCGGATATATCTTTTAATTTGATTACGGCTTTCGCCGGCATCGTCAGCTACTTTTTCTACACTGAGCAGCTTCTGCCCAACTTGGGCAGAAGTGACACCTTGATGCTTGATGGCATCCAGCTTCATCTTGTAGGCGAATGCCTTTTCGCTGGGCAGGATGGTCTCCCGCTGCAAATTGGCGTCCACCATTGCGATCACCGCTTCATCGTCGGACAGTTCCCGGACGATGACAGGCATCGTCTCGACGCCCAGCACCTGACACGCCGCCAGTCGCCGGTGACCGGAGATCAATTCATAGCCGCCATCGGGCAGCGGTCTTGCCAGCGCCGGGGTGATGGCTCCCACCTTGCGGATGCTCTCGATCATCCGCTGCATCTCCTCGTTGTTCTGCACCTTGAAGGGGTGACCTTTGAACGGATGCAGCTCGGCCAGCGGAATATTCCGCACCCGCTCCAGTTTGGCATCGTCCCGCTCCGCCTGCGTGGAGAACAGATCGTCCAGCGTGGGTAAAGTAAAATCCGATTTTCTCATTGTGTTGTCCTCACTTTCATAGTTTTTTCTTTCGGGGTTTTAGGGCACGCCCTAACGAGTGTTTTTGCGCTCCGGCCCTGCCGGGAGTAAAAACGCACTGCTCGCTCAGATGACGCAGGCATCGCAAGCGGATACACTGTTTGGCTCCGACAGGAGTAAAAACAGTCTGCTCGCTTAGACTGCGCAGGCGTAATTCTCGCTTACTTTAATTCATTCAAAACTGCTTCCAGTCTGCTTATAATTTCCTCTTTCTGAAGCTGTGGGAGCTCCTTTTTCAGGCCGTTCAGCATCCGAAACAGGCGGTAATCCCGCTCCGTGATGGCCGCTCTGACCTCTTTTCCAAGCCCCAGCCGCCGCAAGTATTCCGACAGCGACAGAGAACAGAACCTTGCATTTTCCAGCAGCTTCTGCTTCTCCTGCTCGGTCACACGGACATTGATCCCGTAGTTTTTGCTGCGCATTTGTTCACCCTCTTTCTTCGGTTTGTGACGGCAATGACGGTTGTGACGGGGATTTCCTTATATAGCGATCCCGGCGTCATTTGCGTCATCGCCGTCACGGCGCAGGAATTTGATGAGCCGGCTTTTTCCCGTTCGCTTGGTGCGATACTCGATGCCCAGCGGCTCCAGCACCTCATATGCGAACTGGCCGAGATACTTTGTGACCATATTGGGCGTGACCTCCTGCTCCTTCATTTCGGTCAGCAGCTCCGTGGCCGTGCCTACCCATTCGGTGCGGCACTCCATAAAGTCCACCACCCGAAACAGAAATTTCGGCAGCTCCGCCTTATGAATGTCCTCGCTGTTCTTGCGCTCCACCAGCTCCCAGACAAGGTCGTTAAACTGCAAGGTCAGTTCCTGATATTCCACATCCCGCCCGCTGACCAGCAGCGTAGCGGCGTTTCCGCTGCGCTTACGGCGCAGAATAAAGTTGGTGTCCGCAGCGCCGATGATGCCGGTGGAACCGCTGACATCGTTAAAGGGATCGTCGCTGTCTTGCAGCTTTCGCAGGTGATGCACCAGCAAAACGGCGATGTTGAAGCCGTCGGCAATGCGCTTAATGGAGGAAATGTCGTCGTAGTCGTTGCCGTACATTCCCGCCTTTCCGGCGCTGCCCTTGGAGTCCCGCACCTTTTGCAGCGTGTCGATGATGACCAGTTTGGTAGCGGAATGCTCGGTCAGAAAGTCCGTGATCTGCTCCTCCAGCCCGCCGCCGATCAGCCCGGAGGTCACGGCAAAATACAGGTTGTCCGGGGCGCTGTCGGTAAGATTGTAGAGCCGGTCTTTGATGCGGCGCTGGGTGTCCTCAAGGCTCAGATAGAGCACATCGCATTGCAGCGTAGGCAGCCCCCAAATAGAGTTTCCCTGCGCCACTTGCAACCCCAGCCACAGCATCAGCCAGCTTTTGCCGATCTTGCTGGCACCGCTGATGACATTGACACCCTGCGAAATAAGGCCGTCTACGATGAACATCGTCTTGCTCATCGGCGTGGACAGCAAGGTCTCTGCGTCCACGGTTTTCAGTTTGTTACCCATAGAAATTTCTCCTTTGTAGAATGTTAGAAATGGATTTTGGCGGGGGCGGATGGGAACGGTCACCCACCCCCGCTTCACCCGCAAAAAGCCTTGGAAATCAAGGCTTTCCAGACGCTTAATGTTCGACGCTGCGCCGCCGTCTGGCCGAGTCCGCCTTCTGCTTGCGCCGGATGGAGCGGCCGCATTCCGGGCAGTACTTCTGCCGGTTGCTGCCGGGAGCAAAGGGCCTTCCGCATCGGTCGCAGCGCCGTGTGCGCTGCCGGTAAATATCGGCGCAGAGTACCTTGT
>OJNI01001652.1_pt1 | contig 12681 bp, 9 predicted proteins | sample 1597441 | NCBI WGS metagenome assembly OJNI01 (sample SAMEA2452131, study PRJEB22498) | human gut metagenome | reverse complement strand
ACATCGGCAGGTGCAAGGTTTGTCTTTCCGTTCTCATCGTCAAAGATGCGGAGCCCCGTCATCTTGCGTATCAGCTTGTCGGCAATTTCCTTTGTATCGGTCTGCGAGATGCCTATCAGCACCAGAAATCCCTTTCCGATCTTGCCGATTATTTCGTTATCTACGGTCACACTCGCACCTGTCACTCTTTGAATAACAAATTTCATTAAAAAATCCTTTCAGAAGCGCATAAATAATGCCGCCGTGTAAACTGGCGGCATTGTAACATCACTTGATGATTTATGCTGATTAATAAGCTCCGATATATCTCTTGAGATCGTCGGGGTTCTGGCAACGGCTTCTTGCAACTTCTTCCGTAATTTTACCTGTGCGGACAAGTCTTGCAAGATCCTGGTCGAGCGAGAACATACCGAGAGCCTTAGAGGTCTGGATGGAGTTCGGAATCTGGAATATCTTACCTTCACGGATAAGCGAGCTGATAGCGTCTGTGCAGCTCATAAGCTCAAGAGCGGCGATACGACCCTTGCCGTCAGCCGTAGGAACGAGCGTCTGTGAAATAACGGCTACGAGGGAGTTTGCAAGCTGCGCTCTGATCTGACCCTGTGAGTGAGGCGGATAAACGTCTATGATACGGTCGATGGTTTCTGCGGCACCTGTCGTATGCAGGGTCGAAAGCACAAGGTGACCTGTTTCTGCGGCGGTTACTGCGGCATTGATAGTTTCAAAGTCACGCATTTCTCCGACGAGGATAACATCGGGGTCCTCACGGAGTGCGGCACGCAGTGAGCCTGCGAAGCTGTCTACATCGGCGCCGATCTCACGCTGGTTTACCATTGACTGCTTATGTGTGTGAAGATATTCGATAGGGTCTTCGACTGTAATAATATGACAGTTCTTGTTGCGGTTGATATGGTCTATCATAGCAGCAAGAGTCGTTGACTTACCTGAACCTGTAGGGCCTGTTACCAGCACAAGACCTCTCGGACGGAGCGCAAACTCGCCCATAAGTCCCGGCAGCATAAGATCCTGAAGCGTAGGAATATCGTTACGCAGAAGTCGCATTGCTATTGCGTGATAGCCCCTCTGTCTGTACACGTTTACTCTGTGTCTGTGTCCGGATGCGGATACATACGAGAAGTCGGTGTCAAGACCTTTCTGGATAGAAGCCTTGTGCTTCATTGAGGTTATCTGATTTATGATATTGACTATGATAGGCTCTGTACAGTCGGGATAACCGCTGAGCTTTTTGATACTGCCGTGCAGACGTACAACGGGAGGAAGTCCCGCAGTAAAGTGTAAGTCCGAACATCCGAGCCTTCTTGCTTCGTCAAGTATTTTGTTAATATCCACCTTTTTATTCTCCTTTTAAAAAGACATATTGCTAACACCGCATCCGTATTATACGGAGTAGGTGGCTTTTACCAGTTCGTCAAGCGTTGTAGTGCCTGCAAGCACCATATCGGTAACGTTGCTTCTCAGCAGCTTTGTTCCGTTCTTTTCAGCCTGTGCGCCTATCTGCTCGGCTGTTGCGCCGCTTGAGATAAGCTCCTTTATATCGTTCGAGCTTACTATTATCTCGTGGATAGCGGTTCTGCCCTTATAGCCTGTATTATGGCATGAGCGGCATCCGCCGTAATGAGCCTTGCATATTTCGACCGGCTCTGTCTTTCCGACAAGTCTTAAGTCGGCAGGATCGGTAAGCATTACCTTCTCCTTGCACTCCGGGCAAAGCAGCTTTACAAGTCGCTGAGCGATAACTCCGACAAGAGATGATGCAACCATGTAAGGCGCAACACCCATATCAACAAGACGGAGGATAGTACCTGCGGCGTCGTTTGTATGGAGGGTCGAAAGAACCAAGTGACCTGTGATAGCGGCACGGATAGCGATGTCTGCCGTTTCACCGTCACGAATCTCACCGACCATTACTATATCCGGGTCCTGACGGAGAATAGAACGCAGAGCCGCCGCAAATGTAAGACCTGCTTTTGCGTTTATCTGTACCTGGTTTACACCGTCTATCTTCTTTTCGCAAGGGTCCTCAACAGTAACTATGTTAACGTTGGGTTTTGAAAGCTCACCGAGCGTTGCGTACAGTGTTGTAGATTTACCCGAACCTGTAGGTCCCGTAACCAGCATAACTCCGTGCGGGCAACGTATAATCTGCTTGAACATTTCGTAGTTGTACAGCGTCATACCGAGGTCGGTTATCTTTCTTGTCTTTTCATCTGCCGTTGAAAGCAGACGGATAACGCACTTCTCACCGTAAACGGTAGGTATGGTAGATACACGGACGTCAAGGTTTACGCCGTCGATGGTCATACCGAAACGGCCGTCAAGAGGTATTCTCTTTTCGGCAATGTTCATACCGCCGAGTATCTTTATACGGGTGATAAGCGAGTTATGTGCGGCAGGCTTTACCTTCATCTGCTCGATAAGCTCGCCGTCTACTCTGAGCCTTATTCTTGTTCTGTCCTTGAAAGGCTCTATATGAATATCCGACGCATTCATTCTGAATGAGGTTTCAACTATTGTATTTACCAGCTTAACGATAGGTGCGTTATCAACACGCTCGCCTGATTCGGGGTCGTCCTGGATAACATTGTCCGTAGCATTGTTGTACTCTTTATTGAGGTTATCCATAACATTGCTTACGGTCTGCTGTGAATATGCCTTGCTGATAGTTTCGTTGATAGCTGTACGGGTAGCTATCATTGCGTGTATCTCCATACCGGAGATAACCTTCAGCTCCTCGAATATGTAGAAGTTGATAGGATCGTCTGTAGCAACAGTAAGACGTGAATCGTTCATCTGGAACGCTACACAGCAGTTCTTCTTTGCTATAGCCTCAGGTATCTTCTTGACCGCCTCTATATCGATCTTTGTGGTTGTGAGGTCGATAAACGGCACTTTAAGACGGATAGACAGTGCCTGCGCAAGCTGTGTTTCTGAAACATAGCCCAGCTCAAGCAATACGTCGCCGAGCTTTTTACCCGGCTCACTGCGCTGTTTTTCAAGGGCTTCTTCAAGCTGATCCTCTTTCAGAAATCCGTTCTCAACAAGAATCTGTCCTATCGGTATGTTCTTCATTAAACTGTTCCCCCTGTGATTAGTGGTATACTTGCCGCCTGTACTTGAAAAAGGCGGCGATATGTGGTAAAATATCCATACGCTGTTTTAAAGCGTTCCAAAAAGGAAAGGATGGTTATATATATGACAGGTATACTATGGTATGATACCGTAATTTGCGTGCTTGTGTTTATCTTCGGCTCGGTCATTGGCAGTTTTCTGAATGTGGTAATCTACCGCACTCCCCTGCATATGTCAATCGTAAACGGCCCTTCTCACTGCTTTTCTTGCGGTGAACGGATAAAGCCGTATGACCTTGTGCCGATATTCAGCTGGATATTCTTAGGCGGCAAGTGCCGCAAGTGTAAGGCTCCTATCTCGGCACGTTACACTGTTGTCGAGGCTCTGACGGGAATAATGTTCCTGCTCGCCTACATAAGATTTTCGGCAAGTCTGCCGATGGTGGTCGCAATCGTATTCTTCTCACTGCTGATAGTCCTCAGCTGTATCGACATTGACCATATGGAAATCCCGTACTGGTGTACGATTTCGATTGCCGTACTCGGTATCGCCACGTTCTTCACCGAGCCTAATATGCCCTGGTGGGAGCATTTTGCAGGTGCGGCTGTTATCGCAGTTCCGTTTGCTATACTCGCTTTATTCGGCGGTATGGGCGGCGGCGATGTTCAGCTTATGGCGGCATCGGGTTTTGTGCTTGGCTGGAAGATAGTTCCCTCAGCCGTTATAGGTGTTGTGGTGGGCGCTGTCTACGGGCTTATCGTGCTTTGCATATCGTCACGGTTCACAAAGGAGCAATCCGCAAAAATCAGCGAAAAGCTCACAGAGTGGTGCAAGGGCAAGGCTGCCGACAGCTCGAAGGATGTTATCATAGGTGAATTTGAACACGGCAAGTGCAAGATCGACCCTGAGCTTTTTGAAGAAAAAGCGTGGAATATTTCGGGCGATGAGCTTAAAGCCGCAACAGAGTCACTCGGCAACGAACTGAACGAAGTAATGGGCGACCTTCCCGACAGCAAGGAATATGTATTCCGTGCAAACGTGGAAAACGGCAAGATAACAAAGATAAAGCTACGCCGCCGCATTGCCTTCGGTCCTGCACTGAGCGTAGGACTTGCAGTCGGTATGCTTTGCGGTGAAACCATTATCAAGGCTTATCTTTCGATGCTGTAAAATAAGCGTTATATTTCCCCCGCCGATTAAGGCGGGGGATTTTTATTATGCTCCGGGTGTGTACTTTGTGTAATCTATAATGTTATAGAAAATCACAATGTTCTTGTCTGTTCCTACAGTTGTATAATCCTTGAGAACAGGATTGCTTTCAGGTGTCGATGTGATATTCACCAGCTTGAACATATCAGTTCTGGTTTCGACCACAACGTTGCCTGTTTCCCTCTCAAGCGAGGTGATGCCTATTTTGCACCAGCCCGATTTCGTTTCAAAGGTGAAACGGAAATCTACATCATTATAATACTCGTTGTTGAAAAGCGCATATTTCTCAATGTCATTCACTCTTGCAGTGAACTGTGCCACGCTTGTAATCTTTCCGAAGTCGTATAACTGGAAAGTATCATCCTTCCTGCGAAGCACCATACAATACGAAGACTCGGCTGTCGGATTCTTTATCGAGCTGAGCATCGACTTGCATCTATTCGCCGCACTTCCGTCAGCAGACGCATCGGCAGTAAGCGATGTATTATCGTAAATGTCAATGTTGTACGTCGAGCAGGTGTTCACCTTTGAATGTATGTAGGTCGTCATACTGTCGGCAATAGCGTTTGTCACTACATCCTCGTCAATGGATTTTATAATGCTGCTGACGGGATTGAACATCGACATAGCCGCAACGATAAGTATCATCATTATCGCCATTGCGATTATAAGCTCTACCAGCGTGAAGGCCTTCTTTTTCAGTAATCTTGCTAACTTCATAAGCCCTCCCGTTATCTCTGGTTATAAACGCCGGGATCTTTCGAATCCTTGAACGTCGCCGAGCGCAATGTAGCCTCATCGCTTCCGTCATACTCGTGATCGATGAAATATTTTGCAAACGATTTATATTCGCTTGCATAATCATCATTGGACAAGTCGAACTTGATCGTGAAAGAATATGACGTTGCCTTGCTCAGCGCCGTGAATCTGTAATTTGTGCTTGACAGCGGCTCATATTTCATATTGCTTCCGTTTATTGTGACCTTAGGATTTGCGTTTTTATCGGGAATTACGACCTTCAGTGAATTGCTCTCTGCTTTCATAAGAATATTTTTGCTGTCCGTTACCGTAACGCTGAGAGTAATTGTCTTTGTAGAATCGTCCTTTTCCGCTGTTGTTTCGGTGACCATTACGCTTGTAATGCCCTTTGTACCGTAAATATGGTCATGCTCGGATACCATACCTGCGTTATCCTTGTTGTCATCGTCGCCTGTTGTGTCCTTGTCGATATTCGCCTTTATGGTATTAAGCTCAAGTCTGCCGTCACCGCTTGCTTCGGCGCCGTTATTTCTCATAATCTCCGCTCCGGTTATGTCGATAGATGCGACTTTGTTGCTTCCTGTTCTTACGAAGCTGATCGCCATATCTGCCGTTTCACGTTTGACCATATTGCTGTTATACTCAACAATATCCTGAACCTGCTTATCCATATCCTTTTCGCTGTTGACATTATTCTTGTGCTGATTTATCGCTATAGCTAATATCTGCATCACGATAGCCGTCATTATAGCAAATATCATCATAGCTACCAGAACTTCGGATATTGTAAAGCCCTTTTTCTTAAGCAAACGTTTTAATTGCTTCATAGCTATCGCTCCTTTCATTAATTATAACCATAAACTCGCCATGACTTAGCAACAGATGAGCCTATTGTTGTCGTACAGCCGGATTCAGCCATCAGCTTCTCCATGTACTTCAGACGTTCTTCTTCTTTCTGTGCCTCGTTTGCGCCGGCAGTCACGAACCTGTCGTAGTAGTCATAGGGTATTGTACACATATATGTGTTTGACGTTTCCTTCATTGTATAGTCGGAAACTATCATACCGCCGAGCATACCTGCCTGACCGCCCTCCGAGCTTGCCTCAAACGTCATATACGGCGCATAGATAAATCCTGCGAACATATTCTGCTGAGGCTGGAAGTTCATTGCAGCGTTCTTATCAATAGTTACAAGGAACACATTGTTATGTACATATGTCTTTGTTCCGCTGTCGCCTGTTTCATTTATGAACTCATCTGTGAAGCAAGCGTTCTTCTTGCTGGTCTTGTCATTGATAAGAATATCGTTTATCTTGCCCTTGATGCCGCCGAATGCACCGATAGCATCAAGGCTGTTTGCTGCTGTAACCGTCTTGCCGGTTATCTTTTCGTAAATAGCTATATGTCCGACATAGCTCTGCCAGTTTGCTACATACTTAACGCCGTCCGGCAGTACCAGTATCAGCGAACCCTTACCCTTTACAAATACATGGAACGGGTTGTTGTTCTTCTCACCGACATAGCTTGAGCCCTTGGGAGGATTCCACATAAAGCAGTTGTACTTCGTAGGATCTTCCGCACGGTATTTTTCCTGACCGTTTTCTTCGTAATACTCGCAGTTGGGCTTGAGATATACATATATATCCTTATATGTTCCGCCGCCTGCGTCTGTATCAAATATTATTCCGAAGTTGTCATAGTTTATCGGGAATTTTATATTTCCCATTACATATTCGGTCTTATCCTTTGCCGAAAACGTTACAACGTGTTCAGCCTTGTAATCAACAAATTTATATTCAATGTTTGTTGCTTCTTTGAGAGTTTCGCCGTTTTTGAACCTGCTCTCAATGTTCCAGTTGATGTACTTGGGGTCGCCTATCTTTCTGTTGATCTCTGCCTTGACATCGTCAATGTTGTCGCACAGCTTTTCCTGTGAGGGCCATACATAAGTATAGCCGCCATTGCCGTTTACAGCCTTTATGTCGTCTATGCTTTCCTTAAGGTCGGTGATAGTGGCCTTTTCGTCAAGCGTAAGAGTGATAGCCGAAGCACACTCAACCACTCTGCCCGAAGCCTTTGCATCGGTCAGATTGCTATAGGTATGCTTGCTTCCGTCGCTGTCAACGAATGTGATATGCTTCACATAGTTTTCCATATTGCCGAAGCCGGGCGAGAAATAGATATTTCCGCCTACATACATCTGATTTGAGATAAGTCCCTGATTGTGCGATTTATCAACGTAAACGTTGCCGTTAATGTATAACTTACCGCTGTATTTCATATTGCCGAATACAACAAAATCACCGTCAACGCATATCATATCGGTGAGATCGGCTTCCGTACTTGCACAAGCGCCGTAATAGTCGCCCATGATATAGTACATATTGCCCCTTCTGAACGGGAAGCAGTTGCTGAGCTGAGCAACACTGCCGCCTACTCTCAGGGTACCGCCCTGAAGGTTAAGGCCGTCGCCGGCTGCCTTGCTGAGATAAAGGTTGTTTCCGACTGTCAGATCTATGGGATTATTGGATTTGCTGCTGTTGATAGGTGCATTGTTGAGCTTCAGAGTACCTGCCGCTATTATTTCCGAATAGAGGTTGATGCCCGATCCGCCCTGCTCGCCGCCTACCTGGCTGTACTCGTTGTCAAGGTACATCGTCGAGGTAATATCCATACCGGACATATAAACGTCATTCGGCGCGTAGCCTGTCGATGTGAAGAAACGGTCAAAGTTATACGCTTCTTCCTTTACCTTGAATTCGCCGACTGTTGATATGGTGGACTTTTCGCCGTTTACGGTCACATCGGTCGTAATACGAACGACCTTTGAGCCTTCCTCTGCGCCGTCAGCTACCTTTGTAACGGTTATCTTGTAGTCGCCAAGACCCGGAGCAAGCTCGCTGAAGCCTTCAATACCATCGGCACTTGTACTTACTATCGTTTCGCCGTTTGTTTTCATTCCGGCGATTGTCTTTACAAAATCACTGTTGGGCTTTTTGGTTATGTAGTCGGAAATTATATTGTTCAGCGCAATCGCACTCTGATAGGACTGTTCATCGCCGTACTCAATCTCGACCTGCTTTCGTGCGGAAACAGTGGAATAGTAAACCGCAGATGCAAGAACTATCATAACCGACATTATAGCGATAATGAAGAATAAAACGCTTCCCTTGCCGCCTTTCAGCCGCAGTAACGCCCTTTTCATCATTAACGCTTTTCTGTTATGTTTGTTCATAGCGTTTCATCCTTTCATTTCTTACTTGTAAGAAGCCGTTTATTCGGCTGTGCTGTTATTAGCAGCAAAGGGATCTGCAACAGGCTGTATGCAGAGCAGATTTACGGAGAACTCCATCGTGTAATCGCTCTCGGAGCTGTTCTCGCCGGAGTCGGCTTTTGCCGTTTCTCCCATTGCATAGCTGATTGATCCGATAGAGATCGCTTTTGCCTTTCCGTTCTTTTCATACTCGCCCGAGAAAAGAAGATCCGCAAAATCGTGGAGATTCTGGAGCTTGTTTGAGTGAGCGGTGAAAGAAACTGTTATCGAGCCTACCGTTACAGGATCGCTTGCGGCAAGAAGTGTCGCCTGGAGCTTCTTTGCGTACATAACAAGCTCTCTTGTGCTGAGCTTGCTGAAGTCTGTTTCTTTATCGGGCGTTTCAACAACCGTGTTTGCAAAATCCTTAAGGGGATATGTTACCTCTGTAGGTGCAAATACCGATACAGAAAGTGCCTCTGTCGAGAAGGGGGAAATCGAAAGGCCGTCGATTGTTATATCCTTGCCCTTTGCGATGAACTTACGCATAATCTCGTCAGCCTCGTATTCTGTGAGGTCGTTGAAAAAATTGTCGGCAAGGTTCTTACCGTCTTCATACGCCTGGCTGATCTCGGTGTCTATTGTTGACTCATGCTCGAGCTTTGTCAGTATCTCCTGATACTGCTGCTTTACAGATGCGAGCTGCTTATTGTTATCGCCTATCTTGTTAAAGTTGGGAAGAATAAATACAAATATGCCAACGCCTACAATTGCGGCAACTAAAAATACAACTATTAGGATTCGTTCCTGTTTACTGATCTTCATGTTCTGTATGTCCTTTCCCCGTTACTGTGCAGTAGATTCTGTAGATGAAGTATCATCTGTCTGATCGCCGTTTGCTTCATTTTCGATCACACTGTTGGCATCGTCCTTGTTTATGGTAACATCGTTACCTGCCTTTAACAGCATCGTAAGACCGAATGTAATGGTTTCCTTCTTGTCTTCACCGACCTCAACCGCATATCCGTTATATGTAATGTTTTCGAAATAGCCCTGAGCTATCAGCGCTCTTACATACTGTGAAGGCTGTGCCTGATTCGTACAGCTGAAGGTAGCACTTACAGAATAGCCGGAGATTGAAACGCTATCTACGAGCTTCATACCGTTCAGATTCTTGCGTACAGCATCGCTTGTGACGCTTTCGATTCCGTTCTGCTTTGCCGTGAACGGTTCTTTGAGCATCTTATATACCGTTGTAGTGCCCTTAGGCATATAATTGTACATCAATTCGGCATTTGCTATTGAGTTCTTATAGCTCTGGAAGTTTTCGAGAACGCCTTCCTTCTGCTGTAAGGTCGTAAGTCTTGCCTGAAGCTCTGTATCATTTATCTGTGCCTGCACCTTTGTTATCTCGCCCTTTATGCTGTTGTTGATAACATCTACAACAACATTTGCACCGACAACCGCAAGAACGCTTATGAGAGCCGCCGCACCAAGTCCGATGAAGAAGGTGTTAAGGCCCTTGCTTTCCTTTGCCGCTGTAGTATCAAGAAGGTTGATATGCTCAAGCTCCTTGTTTACCTTGTAGAGTGCGCCGATAGCGTTTGCGTATACGGTAAACTCAAAGTCCGCTCTTGACGCTATAGTCGTGGGGGCGCTCAGAATGTGACACGAAACATTGAAGCCCGATACGGTGTTCGTAAGCGCAATAAAGTCGCCTATCTCGCCATAGAACATCATTTCCTTGATAGGCTTCATATCCTTCCTTGACTGGAAGAACTGGAACATTCTGAACAGGTTATCATATATAGCCTGGTTAACATAGTCCTCTGCGTTATTATAATCAGCGGGGTCGATCTTGAAATATCTTGAGAACGAAAGAACGTTGTCTTCGTAAAGGTTGATATTCAGGAATTCCTTGTCTATCTGAACAAGCAGGAGCGGCATATAACCCGACATCTTGGGAGTGTTCTGGATAAGACGTGAAATTGCGTTGTTCGAAATATTTACAGCCTTGAGTGAAAGACCCATATGCGTGAACAGCTTTACATAGCCGTCAACAAGACGCTGAGGGCAGGCTGTGGCAAGAACCTTGATAAGAGGGTTCTTGTTCTCGTCTACGGTTTCACCTACTATGGTATATGAAATGTTGTAGTCGCCCGATATACCCATGTTGCTTCCTATCATAGCCTCAATAGCGGCTGTATTGGAGAGCTTTCTGGGCTTGGGAAGCATAAGCTCCTTGTAGAGTATCGAGCTTGAGCTGATTGATACGATGGTATCCTTTTCCTTGATGGCTCTTGTGTTGATCATATCGATTATTTCAGCCGCAACCAGCGGAACATCCGCTATGTAGCCGTTTGAAACAAGACCCTTTTCGATCTCTCTGAAGTCAACCTCATCAATCTTGATTTTCGAACCCTGTGAAGTACCACGCACGAGCTTGATTTGTCTGTCGGTAATATCAATAGATAACATATCTCAATAATTCCTTCCTGCTTATTAGGTTTAATTTTCGTTGCTTTTTAAGTATTGCCCATACCTTCCATACCTGAGTAAAGAATCGGGAATACACCTGCAAGCAAGCAACCTACCATGACACCCATAAGGATGATCATTACAGGCCCCATAAGGCCTACAAGTCTTGATATTGCTGAGTCGGCTTCATCATCATAATAATCTGACGATTTAGCAAGGATGGTATCAAGAGTACCTGACTCCTCACCGACATAGACAATCGATACGAACATACCGTCGAATACGTTTATTCTGCCCATCGCTACCGAAAGCGACTCGCCTCGTTTTACGTTTTCGACTACATCCTCAAACTGCTTTATGATATATGTATTGCCGAGAGTGCCTACCGATTTTTCGATACAGTCTACCATCTGAAGACCGGATGAGAAAAGGTTTGACATTGTACGGGCAAAACGTGCAGTGTAAATTGTACGAAGAAGCCCTCCGACCTTAGGTAATTTCAGAAGCATTTCGTCCCACTTGAGCTTTGACGAGGGGGTCTTGATAATAAGTCGCAGTACAATTATAATTGCGATTAAAACTATAACAAGAATATACCCCTGGTTAATCATAAAGTCACTTATTCCGAAAATTGCGGCTGAAAGCGGAGGCATCTCTGTGTCGCCCGCAAGGTCACGGAACATAGGCATGATCATCGTAAACATGGCTATCATGATACCTACCAGAAGCACAAGCAGTACGATAGGATAGATCATCGCACCCTTGATCTTGTTCTGCGTCTTGCTGTCCTTTGCGTAATGCTCGGATACACGGTTCATGATTGTATCAAGGTTACCGGACGCTTCACCTGCGCCGACCATGCTGACGAAAAGTGACGGAAATACGCCGGGCTTTGTAGCTATAGCCTCAGAGAAGCTGCGGCCCTTCTGTACCTCCTCATATATATCGAGAAGCACCTGCTTTTGTTTTTTATTTTCAGTCTGCGCCTGCAATATCTGAAGCGCCTTTACAAGACTTACGCCCGATGTAAGCATCGCCGCAAGCTGACGGCAGAAGAACGACAGATCCTTCGTCTTAAACTTATATTTTACATCCGCCGCCTTGTTCTTTGCCGCATCCTTATAGGATGTACAGAACAAGCCTTTTTGTCGGAGCTTGTCAATAAGCTCAACGGAATCTTCCGCCATTTCGGTTCCTTTTACCTTTTTACCGTTTACGTCGGTAGCAACGTAAGCAAAAGTTGTCACTGGTTATCCCCCATTCATCATAACAGAATAAACAACCTCCATATTAAATGGAAATTATTATATAACAAAATTATACCATAAGTTTCTTTGAATAGCAACAAAACTTTGATAGCATATCAAACAATTTTCAAAGCGAAATTTTATGAAAAATTGCCGAAAAGCATTCTCAGTTTTCGGCAATTTAAGGCATTTTTTCGCTATTTTTAAGTTCAGACATATACCCACAGCCATTTGCGGCATATTCTGCCGATATGGCTGTATACTATTTAAATATAAATAAAGAAAACAGCGGTTACGCATCAAGTGCGATAGTGATCATATCGGTAAGGGTCTTTTCACGTTCTTCGGGTGTGATGTCCTCCGTTCCTGTCAGAGGGTTGTTTGTAACGGTACAGATGCACAGCGCCTTCTTGCCTGCCGCCGCCGCATTCATATAAAGTGCCGCCGCTTCCATTTCTACGGCAAGAACGCCCATTTTCGACCACGCCGAAAGGCTGTTCGACGCATCGTAATATACCTCTCCCGTCAACACGTTTCCGACGTGAGCCTTGATATTTTTCTCTGTCGCAAGCTCATACGCCCTTTTCACAAGTCCGAAGTCGGCTATGGGCGCATACGTTCCGGGCAAGCCGTACTGCCTGTCAA
>OJNI01001642.1_pt1 | contig 12741 bp, 9 predicted proteins | sample 1597441 | NCBI WGS metagenome assembly OJNI01 (sample SAMEA2452131, study PRJEB22498) | human gut metagenome | reverse complement strand
ATTAATCAGTGCCTCTAAATACTCAATATCTATATTATCTAAACCATAAGCATCAACATTTAATCTATCTAAAGCTTTTAAGGTGATATCTAAATCAATTAAGCCATCACCTTCAACTAAAGCAAAATCGCGTACTCTTTTAAATAAACGATTGGCAATTCTAGGAGTTTTTCGACTTCTTTTAGCTAGTTCAAGGGCAGCTTCATCAGTAATATTCATACTCATAACTTTACTCGTTCTTTTAACAATATTAGCAAGTTCTTCATTTGTGTAAAATTCTAATTTGTTTACAATACCAAATCTGTCTCGCAAAGGACTTGATAAATCACCTGCTCTAGTTGTTGCCCCAACCAATGTAAATGGTGGCAAATCAATTTTAACAGACCTACTTTTACCTTCAGTACCAATTACAACATTTATAGTAAAATCTTCCATCGCTGAATAAAGTATTTCTTCAACAAATGAAGGAATTCGGTGGATTTCATCAATAAATAATACATCACCTGGTTCAAGTGTTGAAAGAATAGCTGCTAAATCTCCACTTTTTTCAATCGCTGGACCTGTTGCAGTTTTTAAATTACTGCCAAGTTCATTGGCAATTATATGAGCAAGTGTTGTTTTACCTAATCCTGGAGGACCATATAAAAGCACATGATCTAGTGGTTCATCTCTCATTTTAGCTGCTTCAATAAATACTTTTAAATTTGCTTTAATTTTTTCTTGACCAACATATTCTTCAAGATATTCTGGTCTAATATTTCTATCAAATATATCTTCATATGTTGGATTTGCATCTATTAATCTTTCATCCATTTTTATACCCCCAAACTATCTACATAATCTTTGATTTCTAGCCAATTATGTACTATATCATGTTTACTTTCTTTATCATCTGTTATTCTTAAAGTTTTAATGCCTGCTTTTTTTACATCATCTAAAACTCTTTCTTTATCATCTATAAATAAATCGAGATTATATTTTTTACATGTAATACCTTTATTTTCTTGAAAAAATACCAATTCATCAAAAGTAATACCCTTACTTATAAAATAAAGACTTGTTAAATATATAGATTTAATATTACTTTTATTATTTGTCTCTTCTACCCCTCTGGCAGTAATAAAGATTAACTTATATCCTTTATTTTTCCAATATTTTAAAACTTCTAGTGCATCATCTTTAATATCTATATTCCAAACCACTTGTTCTAAGTATTTAGATAAAAAATCTTTGGCTTCTTCTTTATTTAAATCATGATAATCTAAGACACCATGATACAATTTATCTTCTTTAACTAAGGCATTTGAAACAATACTTGTATTTGTTAATGTATTATCTATATCTATTCCTATATTCAATTTCAAACACCACCTTACACACTAAATTAATTATATAACAAATTTCTAAATTAGCCAACAACTATTTGTTATTTTTCTAAATTTATTATACCAAACAAATATTTGTAAGTCAACAAAAAAAATGGTAACATCCACATCGGATGTTACCACATACAAGCTTTTTTTAAAAAGCCAGGTGATGTATGTGTATAGAAAGATTTACTTTCTATACTAAATCACAAATTAATCTTAACATATCTCGCAAACATTTGTCAAGAGTGCGAAAATTTGGACTACTTTGATGTTTTTCATTAAGTTTTATTTTAGAAGCCTCGGCCGCCTCCGCCTCCGCCACCAAAGCCGCCACCAGAAGAAAATCCTCCACCATGTCCTCCGAAAGAACCACCTGATGCACTAACACTTTCTCTGGTTATTGTAGTTTGAGCCCCTTGATAAGCTTGATTAATTGAATGATTAATACTTGATGTTAAATCATAATTATTAATAAAAATATAAGTACCACCACTATACATATCATCTACATTTATTTCTTTTATTTTAACATTCATTGCTTTTTCAACTTTATCTGCTAAACCAAATACAGTTGCATAAACTAAATATCTTTCCCACAAAATGATTTCAGGTAACTCTTTTGTATCAAAGGTTCCAAAATCATTTAAGAATCTTTTAAAAGCATTCCATTTTGTGTAATCTTCTATTCCTTTTTCACTCTTTCTTCTAATAAGTCCAATATAAATTATAAATATAATACTTGCAAATATTAAAGTATGTATAAGTAAAAATTCAACATTAAATACTACAACACCCATAAAATAAATTATAAATGCCACAAGCAACATTATAAATCCATAAACAAATTTACCTGATAAATTATCATAAAAGCCTTGATTTTTACCATCTTCTAAAACTTTATTCTTCCATTTAGTATAACTACTCATAAATTTATCACAAGTTTTAGTAGAACTAGCATATTTCTTTAAATCTTTAGTTGTAAATTCATTTTTAAAACCAACTTTATCAAATAGAAAATCTACTAAACAATTTTCAGTTTCATTTAAATTATCTCTATTTAATAATGTAAACTTATAACTATTCTTTTCTCCTTCTATTTTTTCAGCTTTAATATTTTTCTTATATATTAAATTCATAATTGATGCACTCATAGCATTCGGAGTAATTGTATTATTCATTAAATAATCTACTACTTCCACATTATAATCATCAATAAACTCTCTATTATACTCTAAATTAAACTTAGGTTTTCTTTCTTTATCATATTTTTTATATACATAAATCCATACAAATAATAAAATTATATAATAACCAACAGATAAACCTTCAAATGTATAAAATAACACTCTATTTCTTTTTATTGTTTCTAAATCTTTTGCTACAATATCATCTTCATGTTCTATAATACTTTCTCTTACACTATCATTATCAGTTTTTAAAAATAAACTTTCATCAAAACCACTTTTTGGTGTAACAGTTCTAAAGTCAACAGCTTCATATGACGATACTTTCTTAACACTTGCAAGAACACTAGTATAATTAGGATTAACTTCTACAATTTCTGAATTCCCAGTAAGGGGTCCATGAAACCACCAACTAAAGTCATTTTCATTCATTTTAGTTGGATAATTAACTCTAATTTGTAAATCTCTAATATCATCTTCAAAAAGATCACCAATAAAATTCCAATAATATTCAACTACATCACTATGAGAAATACCAACATCTTTTAATGTATATTTAATTAAAAACCCTGTTTTATTATTATCTGTAGCATAATACATTCTAACTCTTAAACCATTACCTAAATTAGTTAAAACATATTTACTCATAGTACCATTATTAGCATAATCTACTTCACTAAAAGTATCAAAATCTTCATTAAAAGTATCAAAAGAAACACTGCTTACATATTTAGCACTTATACTTAAATTTTCTATATTACTTGCATTATAATTACTATAATCACTTGCATAAACTATATCTCTTTCATAACCATTAAATGTTCCATCCAACACAATTAATTCTGCTACTTCCATATCTCCATTTTCTTTTAATATTGCATCAATATAAAAATGTTTTATATCATAATCTGCAGCTAAACAATAGATTGGCAAACATAAAAATGTTATAATAGCAATTAATATCTTTTTCATAACTCAACCTTTCTTTTAAAAAAAGACGTTCAAAACGTCTTTTAGAACTTAACTTGAACATTTTGTCGTTCTGTTTCATTTGCTTCAAAGAAAGCTTCTTTTTCAAACCTAAATAAACTTGCAATAATATTACTTGGTACCATATCTACTTTATTATTATAAACCATTACAGTATCATTATAAAATTGTCTAGCACTAGCAATTTTACTTTCAGTTTCAGTAAGTTCTTGTTGTAAAGCTTGGAAATTAGTATTTGCTTTTAATTCTGGATAGCTTTCAGTTAAAGCAAATAATTTAGAAATTGCTTTAGTTAATTCTCCATCAGCTTTCATTTGGTCTTCAGGTAAAGTCGCAGATACATAAGTATTACGAGCCTTAATTACTGCTTCTAAAGTTTCAGATTCATGTTTTGTATAACCTTTAACAGTTTCAACTAAATTTGGTATTAAATCAAATCTTCTTTTTAATTGAACATCAATTTGTGCCCATTGATCTTTAACTCTATTTCTTAAAGCTATTAATTTGTTATATACACTAATTGCCCAAAAAAAGATTAAAATTCCAACAATTATTAATATCATCCACCATTTCATAATTCTTTCCTCCTTAAAATAATTTTATCATATTTTTAAAATAATATAAACAATATTTAAAAACTTTACATAATTTAACTTTCTAATTTAGCACTAACTATCTTACTTACTCCAGATTCTTGCATTGTTATTCCATATAATGAATCTGCATATTCCATCATTCTCTTTTTATGGGTTATAACAATAAATTGACTTCTAGATTTTTCTTCACTTAAATATTTACCAAACATATCCACATTTACTTCATCTAAAGCAGCTTCAGCTTCATCTAAAATAACAAATGGAGATGGCTTAACTTCAAGCATTGCAAATAATAAACATATGGCAGTTAAAGCTTTTTCTCCCCCACTTAAAGATAATGGTGAATTAATCTTCTTTCCTGGAGGTATAGCTAAAATATCAATACCTGTATTAAGTAAATCATCGGGATTACTTAAAGATAGCTCTCCTTTTCCACCTTTAAACATCATTTTAAATATCTTACTAAATTCTTTACTTATACTATCAAATGAATTTTTAAACTTATCTATCATAATATCATCCATTTCTCTAATAATATCTTTTAGTTCTCCAGCTGCACTTTCTAAATCATACTTTTGACTATTTAAAAATTCATATCTTTTAGAAATTCTTTCATATTCATCAATAGCACCAACATTTACATTACCTAAAATAGCTAATTCTTTCTTTAAATTCTTTACATGTTCTCTTGCTATATCAGCATCCATTTCTAAATTATAATTACCACACGCAGACTCATATGTTAAATTATAACTATTATTTAATTCTTCTAATAAATTATCTAACTTAACTTCTAACTTACCACTAACAACTTCTTTATTCTTTAGTTCATTATTAACTAAGTTATAACTACTATTATTATCTCTAAGTTTTTTATCTAAGATATTTATTTCATCATTTACTTCTATCTTTTCTTTACTTATTACTTTAATATCTTTTTCTATTATTTCTTTACTCTTAACTAAATTATTTATACTTTCCATTAAATTAACTAAATGCTCATCTAATTTATTACTCTTTAAATCATTAATACCATCAAGTTCACTTAAAATACTTTTATGTTCTTCATTTAATCTACTTAAATTAGTTCTTTTATTAAACAACTCTTCATTTAATAAAACAATATATTTATTTAATACATTTTCTCTTTCTTCAAGTTCCAATGTATCTTCGCTTAAATTATTTACTTCTTCAGTTAATTCTTTTATTTTAATATCTAATTTTTGTAAATCATTTTTTAATTTATTTAACTCATTCTTTTCATTTAACATTGAATTTTTCTTACTAGTACCACCAGTAATAGAACCACCAACATGAAGTATTTCTCCATCTAATGATACAACAACATATTTATAATTTATTAACTTACCTATTATATTTAATGTTCTTTCATTATCAACAACAATTACTTGACCTAGTCTATTTTCAACAATATTTTTATATTTTTTATCATATCTCACTAAATCACTTAAAACTCCAATATAACCATTAATATTCTTAATATCATTAATAATATCACTACTTACATATTTAGATTTAATAACATTTAATGGATAAAATGTTGCTCTTCCTAACTTTCTTTCTTTTAAGAAATCTATGGCACTTAATGCAACATTATCATCATCTACAACTAAATAATTACTACTAGCCCCTAATGCTATATCAGTTGCTATCACATATTTTTCAGGTATATCTAATAATTTACCAATTGTATTATGAACACCATGTATTCTTGGATTATTTAAAATATTTCTAACACTTACTGGAGCAGCTTCAGCACTTAAAATATTATTTTCTAATATTTCAATTTTATTTTCTAACAAGAACTTAGCTTTATTAGCTTCCATTAAGGCATTAGAAGATGTACTTTTCTTAACCTTTATTACCAATAATTTATTTTTTACTTCTTCACTTTTTTCTCTTTGGTCATTAACACTTGCTTCAATATCTAATATTTCTCTTTCTAAAACAGTAATATTCTTATTTACATTAAGTTCACTTTCTTTTAACTTAATTAAATTATCATCAATGACTTCCTTGCTTGCTTCATATTTTTTTCTTTCTAAAGTTAACTTCTTTTCACCATTTAAATTACTTATATCTTCAGTTATTTTAAGTAATTCTTCCTTTTTCTTATTAACTACTTCTTCAAGCTCTATATTTCTTAATCTTAGTTTTTCTAACCTTGTATCTCCGACATTATCTTTTAAAGTAATCAATTTTTCTTTTAATGCTTTTACTTCTTCACTAACTTTAGAATATTCTAAATTTAAATCAGTTATATCTTTAGCAATTAATGCTACATCTATACTTTCTAGTTCTCCTTTTATATCAAGATACTTCTTAGCAACAACACTTTGTTCTTTTAAAGGTAAAACCGTTTTAGATAACTCATCAATGACTAGTTTAATACGCATTAAGTTTTCTTCAGTTCTCTCTAACTTCTTTAAACTTTCTTCCTTACGTTTTTTATATTTTAATACTCCTGCAGCACTTTCAAATATAACTCTTCTATCACTAGATTTAGAATTTACTATATCTGTAACATTTCCTTGACTAATGATATTAAAAGCATTTGCACCTGCTCCAGAGTCAATAAACATATCCGTTATATCTTTAAGTCTAACCCTTGAATTGTTAATATAATACTCATTTTCCCCAGTTGAATAAACAATTCTTTTTATTTCAACTTCTTTAAAATCACTATGCAAATAATGGTCACTATTATCAAAAACTAAAGCAACCATAGCTCTTTTTTGAGCTTCTCTTGACTCACTACCACTAAAGATACAATCTGTCATATTATTTTGACCACGCAAAGACCTAACAGATTGTTCCCCTAAAACCCATCTAACAGCATCAACAATATTACTTTTACCTGAACCATTCGGACCAACTATTCCTGTTATCCCCGGATTAATTTCCAAATCCAATTTATCTGCGAAAGACTTAAACCCCTGAGCTCTTATACTCTTTAAATACATTTATTTCACCGCACTTTTGTTTAAAGCATCTAAAGCCGCATTTTGTTCAGCTTCCTTCTTGCTTTTGCCAATTCCCTTTCCATATATAATATTATCTATTTTAACAGCCATTTCAAATGTTTTATCATGAGAATTCCCAAACTCACGAACTAAAACATATTCTAAAGACTTCTTACTAGTTTGTACTGCTTCTTGTAATTTAGTTTTATAATCAGTATTAAAATCACAACCTTTATTTATATAAGGTACAATTATATCCATCAAATATTTTTTAACAACGTCCCAACCTTGGTCCAAGTATATTGCTGCAGCTACAGCTTCAAATACATCAGCAATAATTGTATCATTCAAAAAATGCATTTGTCCTTGTCCAAGTCTTATATATTTATCAATACCTAAATCTTTAGAATAAGTAGCTAAAGCTTTTTCACAAACAAAGTTAGCACGTGTCTTAGTCATCTCGCCTTCACTAAAATTAGTATTCAAAAACAAATAATCACTAGTGGCAGCTTCTAAAATAGCATCACCTAAATACTCTAACCTTTCATAGTTTTCACAATTATGTTCATTTGAATAACTACTATGTGTTAAAGCTGTCTCCAATAACTTCTTATTTTTAATTTTAATACCCATTTTTTTTAAATATTCCATAAAACCATATCCATTTCTCTTTTAATTGTATCAAATTTTTAACTAAAAGTCTTGTTTTTTTTACAAATCCTTTACATTTTCAGCCATTTAATACTATATTTACTACTTACCCATTAACATTATAGCAAATTTTTTCCACTATGAAAACATTTACAAATGAATAATTATATAGTAAAATTATTAAAGGGTGATATTTATAAAAAAAATACTAATTTATTTAATCAGAGCTTATCAAGTTACCCCTACTCATGCTCATTCAATGTGTAGATTTACACCGACATGCAGCCAGTATATGATTGATGCCCTAAATGAATATGGCTTATTTAAAGGATTAAGATTAGGAATAAAAAGAATACTTAGATGTAATCCTTTTGGAAAATATGGTCATGATGAGATAAAAAAGGAAGGAAAAACAATATGAAAAAACTATTTTTAATAATATTAAGTGCATTTTTACTAACAGGATGTAGTTTAAAAAAGGATAATTTAGAAAATGCCACTATTTATACTACTATCTATCCAGTTAAGTATTTAACAGAATTTATGTATAAAGACTACGGTACAATAGAAAGTATCTATCCAAGCGGTGCAGATGTTTTTAATTATGAACTTACTGATAAACAAATAAAAAAATATGCCAAATCAGACCTATTTATTTATAATGGTTTAAGCAATGAAAAAACAATTGCTAAAAATCTTATTAATAAAAACAAGAATTTACTAATAATTGATGTATCAAATGGTCTATCTTATAAAAACGGAGTTAAAGAATTATGGATGAGCCCAAATAATTATTTAATGCTTGCTAAGAATATTAAAGATTATTTAAAAGAATATTTAGAAAGTCAAATAATTTCTGATTATGTTGAAAAAAAATATCAAGAGCTATCTGAAATACTTTCACTAAAAGATGCAGACTTAAGAGCTATTGGTAAGGAAGCACAATCAAAAGGAACAAACACCTTAGTAGTAAGTGACAATGTATTTAAATTTTTAGAAAACTATGGATTTAATATTATCTCACTAGATGAAGAAACTTTAACAGAAGGAACACTTAATTCTATAAAAAATAATTTCAAGAAAGAAACATATACAACAATATTCGTTTTAGATAACAATTATACTGATAATATCAATTCTATTGTAAATGATTATAAAGCAAAAACCATCGATGTTAAGTCTATGATTAACATTGATACTGATAATACTGATGATTATTTAACCATAATGCAAGATTTTATTGATAATATTGAAAATATACTCTCAGTAGAAGATTCTGAGGATATGAAACCGCTCATGGATGGAATCCGTAAACTTGCAAAAGAACTGGGAATTCCGATTATTATGGTAGCTTATGGAGCAGTACTCAAGAGGCTGAAGAGGGATCCCTGCTAAGGATTTAGGTCGGCGAATGCTGGCGCGGAGGTTCAAATCCTCTCTGCTCCGCCATTTAAGCAATTAAAAACTTCCAAATTTATGGAAGTTTTTTTGTTTATAAATCATTAATTGGTTCAAATTGTCTTGAAAGTTTAAGACTTTCAGTTTCGCAGCCATATAAATTACAACCATCAAATGTATCTGAGAAAAATAAAGCTCCTCTTTCTCCAATCGTGCAAATGCTTCTAAGATTGGCAGCAAACATTCCATAATTATTCCATTTACATCTAGCAGTTAAAATAGGTTTTATGACTTCGGCATCAATTATCTTTTTATCTAAATCTACATTATCATGCTTTAAATCAAGTGACTTATCACATATAGAATTATACAAATACATTCCTGATGCTTCAATTGGATTAAATTCTACTATATCAATAAGTCCTTTAGAATCTTCCATTAAATCAACAACATAAGTACCTGGATAGTTTTTAACAATATTTAAAGCAAAATCCAACACTTTATTTTCAATTTTATGGCTTTGAAAAAAAGTTAATCTTGATATATTATATATTTTACCATCAATAACAACACATCTATATTCTTTAGTACCTATTTTATCTTCTTTAATATCTACAAAGGTACTTACTATAAATAGTTCGTTTTCATGAAGCTTTAAAGCTTTACAAAAATTACAATTAGTTCTTTCTAAAATATTTGGGTTAATAACTCCAACAAAATTTTTTGTAACAGTTTTAATAAACATTTTTTCTCCAAATAACGCTTTTAAATATCTAATATTTTCTTCTTTTAATAATTCTCTTCCTTCAAATACTAAAACATCTCTATTAGTTTTAATATATAAAGGCCAAAGTTCAATTTTATTTACCATATCTATATTATTAATTGGTATACCACCTTTACTTTCAATAGCATTTATAATAATTTCAACTTGTAAGGCACCAGTTCTAGGAAAAACTCTTTGTCCCTTGATAGAACAAACTTTTCCTTTTAAATTGTAAAAATTATCATTAATTTCATCGTATAAAACCACAGGGTATTTTTTCCTAACATTATTAATTTCTTTAATAATATCTTCATTTTTTATAATTCTTTTATCATAACAGTATATCATAATACAACCTCTTTATTGCAAATAAAAACTCCTACTACGGAGTTATAATCAAAATTGGTGACCCGTACGGGATTTGAACCCATGTATGCATGCGTGAAAGGCATGTGTGTTAAACCGCTTCACCAACGGGCCATATTAATGGTGGGCTTGGGGGGACTTGAACCTCCGACCTCACGCTTATCAGGCGTGCGCTCTAACCAGCTGAGCTACAAGCCCACTAACAAAACCTTTTTCATTTTACACTATTTTTTAATAATTTGCAATAGTTTTTGTAAAATTTATGATTTTTTTTGCTGACGTATTAACATTATACTATATAAGCCCAATCTTGTAAATAGATTTTTGACAAAAAGTAACAATAATTTAACATTGTTACTTTTTGAATTCATCTATCATTGGTAAATATATATTTTGTAACAAAATAACTCCTTGTTCACTAGTTGCTTCTGCTCTGAAAGTTATATTGGGTCCTGTATTACTTGCTCTTACTAAAACCCAACCATTTGTATAAGTAATTCTTACCCCATCAATATCATTTATTGGATAATTCATTTTTTTAGCATAATTTTTAACTTGTTCAACAACATTAAATTTAATATTATCACTACAAGGTATTTTTATCTCTGAAGTACTATAATATCTAGGAAAATCTTTAACTAACTTACTTAATTTTTCACTTGTTTTACTAAGTATTTCTAATAATCTTAAAGATGCGTATATAGCACTAGCACAATCAGCATCACGATCTCTAAAATAAAGATGACCTGAATATTCTCCCCCAAAAGGAAGATTATCTTCATGAGTTTTAAACTCTGTATATGATGCTCCAGTTCTATATAATAAGGCTTTTCCTCCCCATAAGTTAATCATATCTTCCATAGATTTAGAGCATTTTACATCATAAAGAAAAGTTTTATTAGAAACATTATTAAACATATCTTTAATATATAAAAGCATTAAAAATTCAATTGGCATTAATTCACCATTTTCCATAACAACACCAATTCTATCACCATCACCATCATAAGCCACCCCAAAATCTGCTTTATTTTCTTTAACAGCTCTTTGAAGTTGAACCATATTTTCAGGTACTGCAGGGTCTGGATGATGATTTGGAAAACTACCATCAGAAATATCATTTATATATATCGGATGACAAAAAGCATTATCAAATACTTTTCTAATTATATGAGTTGTTGCTCCATTACCAGCATCTATTACAACTTTTCTTTTATTTTTACCATACTTAATTGAAAATTTTAAATATTCTAAATACTTATCAGTAATATTTGTATTAGTAATTCTTCCTTGTCCATTTTTAAATACACCCGCATAAGTATACTTTTTAAAATCTTCAATCATATCTCCACGAGCATTAATCATGCCATCAAAAGACATTTTAAAACCATTATCATCTTTAGGATTATGTGAAGCTGTTACCATTATTCCTGGCATTTGATTTAAATATCTCGCATAATAATTCATCGGTGTTGTAGTAAACCCTAAAGAAATAATATTTATTCCACTAGAAACTAAACCTTTAATAAGGTTTTGAGTCAATGTCTCACTAGATAATCTATTATCATGAGAAACAATACAGGTATTTTTATTATACTTTTCTTGTAAGTAAGAACCATAACTTTTACCAATTGTAAAAGCCACTTGCTCATTTATTGTTGTGGGATATGTTCCTCTAATATCATAAGCTCTAAATATTTCTTCATTTATTGTTTGCACTTTTTCACCCTCTTTTTATTTTATTATTGCTTCTAATGCTAATTTTATCATATTATTTAAAGATGTTTGTCGCTCTTCAATAGATAAAACAACATCACTAAATTTTGAGTCAACGACTGTTGCTATAGCTGTAGCACGTCTTCCCATACTATTAGCAACATGAATAAGACCAAAAGCTTCCATTTCTTCTCCTAAAACTTCATATTCTTTAGGGATTCTTGAAAGCACTCTTTCAAAATCTATATAAGGACCAAAAACATCCATTGTGGTAAGCATTCCTTTATGTAATTTATCATTTAATCCCAGTTCACTTGCAGCCATCATAACAGAATTATTTAACTCTTCATCCGCCACAACTACTCTCTCACGATAATTATTAAAAGTATATGCAAAATTTGACTCACTATAAACACTTTCACTTAAAAGCATATCATTTATATTAGCTTTTGGACTTACTGCACCACAAGTACCAATTCTAATTATTTTTTGAACATCAAAAAAGTGAAATAATTCAAAAGAATAAATACCCATACTAGGCATACCCATTCCACTTCCCATAACAGTAACAGGAACACCTTTATAAGTTCCAGTAAACCCTAACATATTACGTACACTCGTAACACATTTAGCATTTTCCAAAAAATTCTCAGCAATATACTTAGCACGCAAAGGGTCCCCAGGCATAAGTACTACCTTAGCAATATCATTTTTATTTTC
>OJNI01001640.1_pt1 | contig 12752 bp, 10 predicted proteins | sample 1597441 | NCBI WGS metagenome assembly OJNI01 (sample SAMEA2452131, study PRJEB22498) | human gut metagenome | reverse complement strand
CATTCTTCTTTTGTGAGAAGGCTTCCCGGATTAATACTAAGAATCAACCGTCCCTTGTGGTTTACCACAAAGTCGGCATACGCCGTCTTTTTCGTGTGCACAAGTGCCGGGAAATCCTGTATTTCATCGCCATCCGCCTGAATAATATTCGAAACACCATCCACTAAAACGGCTGCTTTCCCCTGCGGCAGCTGAAACACCAGATACTTGGTCTCCCCTGTTACGGGCACCGGCGGCAGAACCAGTTTCTTTTTCAGATTTAGCAAAGGAACCCACTCATCACGGATTGAAACAATGCCTAAAAAGCCATCGGAAAGCCCGGGCTCCTTTGCGTATTCCACGTAATTTTCAATTCCCTGTATCTCGGAAACATCTGCTCCGTATTCTTTGCCACTCAAAAAAAATGTAACGACTTCTTTCATACCTTATCCCCTTCTAACTGTTAATCCATTTCAAATAGGCATTCATAAACATGTCAATATCACCATCTAATACCGCAGAAACATTTCCGGTCTCTGCATTGGTCCGATGGTCTTTTACCATCGTGTACGGCTGCATAACATAAGAGCGAATCTGACTGCCCCAGCCAATTTCTTTGACTTCACCACGGATATCGGATTCTTTTGCAAGATTTTCCTGTTCACGCAAAATCAAAAGTTTCGCTTTGAGCATCTGCATCGCTTTATCCTTATTCATATGCTGTGAACGCTCATTCTGACATTGTACCACAATACCCGTTGGAAAATGGGTAATTCGGATTGCCGATGACGTTTTGTTGATATGCTGTCCACCAGCTCCACTTGCACGATATGTGTCGATCCGGATATCTTCATCTGCAATCTCAACTTCTATATCATCTTTGATATCTGGCATTACATCACAAGATGCAAACGATGTCTGTCGTTTTCCTGCTGCATTGAATGGAGAAATTCGGACAAGACGGTGAACACCTTTTTCAGATCGTAAATATCCATAAGCGTTCATTCCCATGATCTTCACAGTAACAGATTTGATTCCTGCTTCATCCCCATCAAGATAATCAAGAACTTCTGTTCCATAACCTTTCTTTCCCGCCCATCTTGTGAACATACGGTATAGCATTCCTGCCCAGTCGCAAGACTCTGTTCCACCTGCCCCTGCATGTAGTGTAAGAATTGCATCATCCTTATCATATTCACCTGTTAGCAGTGTTGAAATACGTAATTCCTCATATGTTTTTTCAAATTCATCCATCAAAGCAGTGGCTTCTTCGATCAGATCGGCATCTTCATCTTCTTCTGCCATATCGATCAAAGTCTCAATATCTTCATATTTTGTTTTCAGATCATCATATTCTTCCACGACACCTTTCAGACTTTTGACTTCTTTCATAACATTCTGGGATTCCTCAACATTATCCCAGAATCCTGGTTCTTCCATATTCAGTTCTAATTGATCAATTCTCTCTTTTTTTGCTTCTAACGCAAGGGAACCACTAAGATCTTCTAGTGGTTCCTGAAAAGAGTTTAATTTATATTTTAATTGTTCTGCTTCAATCATTGATAAAAAACTCCTTATTTATTCCTTCCGCAGCAGTTCTTATACTTCTTACCACTTCCACATGGGCAAGGATCATTTCTGCCGACTTTTGCTCCTTTTCTTACATAAGGCTTCTTCTCAACTTCTGCATCTTTGTTTGTTCCAGTGATCTTTGGAGCTTCTTCTCTCTCGATCTTCTGCTCAACCTGTACGTGGAACAGTGCACCTGTTGTCTCTTCCTGAATTGCCTTTGTCATATCATTGAACATCTCAAATCCAGCCATACGGTATTCAACAACTGGATCTCTCTGTCCATATGCCTGAAGACCAATTCCTTCTCTTAATTGATCCATATCATCAATATGATCCATCCACTTGCGGTCGATGACTTTCAGTAAGATAATACGTTCAATCTCACGAAGATCAAAGTCTTCGAATTCTTTTTCTTTCTGTTCATATAATGCAACTGTTTCTTCCTGTAATCTTGCTACCAGATCATCAACTTTACCAGAAGATTTCTCTGCATCTGTTAATACGATCTTATTCAATGGTACAATTGGAAGCAACTCTGCATTCAGTGCTGCCAGATCCCACTCTTCTGGTGGAAGCTCATCACTGATCACCTGATATACATGATTTGCAACTGTTTCTTTCATCATGCCTAAAACAGATTCTTTCATGTCATCTCCGTCAAGAACACGGCGGCGTTCTTTGTACATAACTTCTCTCTGTTCATTGTTGACTCTATCATAATCTAACAGATTCTTACGAATACCAAAGTTGTTATTCTCAATCTTCTTCTGTGCTTTCTCGATCGTCTTGCTGATCGTCTTATGCTGGATTTCTTCTCCTTCTGGAATTCCCAGTGCATTGTATATACTGATCATTCTTTCAGATCCAAACAATCTCATCAGATCATCTTCCAGTGATAAATAGAACTTAGATTCACCTGGATCTCCCTGACGTCCAGCACGACCACGTAACTGGTTATCGATACGTCTGGATTCATGACGTTCTGTACCGATGATCTTTAATCCGCCAAGTTCTGCAACACCATCTTCCAGCACGATGTCAGTACCACGACCAGCCATGTTCGTAGCGATCGTTACGGCACCGATCTCACCTGCGTGAGAGATGATCTCTGCTTCTTTCTCGTGGAATTTCGCATTCAGTACGTTGTGTTTGATTCCACGTTTCTTAAGCATTGCACTTAATTCTTCAGACATCTCGATGGTGATCGTACCAACTAAAACAGGCTGTCCTTTTGCATGAGATTCAATGATATCTTCGACAACAGCATTCATCTTCTCACGTTTTGTCTTGTAGATCGCATCATCATGATCGATTCTCTGAACTGGTTTGTTTGTTGGGATCACAACAACGTCCATTCCATAAATCTCTCTAAATTCCTGTTCTTCTGTAAGTGCAGTACCTGTCATACCTGCTTTCTTGTCATATTTATTGAAGAAGTTCTGGAACGTGATCGTTGCAAGAGTTTTGGATTCTCTCTTGACCTTTACATTTTCCTTCGCTTCGATTGCCTGATGCAGACCATCAGAATAACGTCTTCCTGGCATGATACGTCCTGTAAATTCATCGACGATCAATACTTCATCATCTTTTACTACATAGTCTTTGTCTTTAAACATTAAGTTATGTGCACGAAGTGCTAAGATGATATTATGCTGGATCGCAAGGTTCTCTGGATCTGCAAGATTCTCGATATGGAAGAATTTCTCGACTTTCTTCACGCCATCTGCAGTCAGCATGATCTGTTTATCTTTTTCATTGACAAGGAAATCTCCATCTTCTTCGATATCCTCGTTCATTAAGATATCCATCTTGGATAATTCACCATCAGAACTTCCTCGTTCCATCTGGCGGGCTAAGATATCACATGCACGGTACAATTCTGTAGACTTACCACTTTCACCGGAAATAATCAGTGGTGTTCTTGCCTCATCAATCAGTACGGAATCGACCTCATCGACGATCGCATAGTGAAGATCTCTCTGTACAAGATCTTCTTTCTCAATGACCATGTTATCTCTTAAGTAGTCAAATCCTAATTCATTGTTTGTAATATAAGTAATATCACAGTTATATGCTTCACGACGTTCATCATTCTCCATATCATTTGTAACAACACCAACAGTTAATCCAAGAAAATTATGAACTTTTCCCATCCACTCGGCATCTCGAGTTGCCAGATAATCATTGACTGTTACGATATGAACGCCCTTTTCTTCCAGTGCATTTAAATATGCAGGTAACGTGGATACTAAAGTTTTACCTTCACCAGTTCTCATCTCTGCGATACGTCCCTGATGCAGGATGATACCACCGATCAGCTGTACACGGTAATGTTTTAAACCGATCGCACGGCTGCTGGCTTCTCTTACTGTTGCATATGCTTCTGGTAACAGATCATCTAATGTCTCTCCATTTGCAAGTCTTTCTTTAAATTCAACGGTCTTATGTCTTAGTTCCTCATCTGACAATTTCTGCATGGACTCATCGAGTGCTTCGATCTTGTCAACTGTCTTGCTGATTCGTTTTAGTTCCTTATCACTGTGAGAACCAAATACTTTATCAAATAAACCCATAAATAATCTCCTAAGTTTCTTTTTATGATTGTTCCATCTTGTGATCATTCTGTCTCTGACATCTGATATCAAGATAGTCTTATATCTATTATATAGTCTTTGCTATTGTAACACTTAACATTATAAGGTGCAAGTTAACTAATTGTAAAAATTCTCAATAAATTTTGAATTTTTTATAAAAAAAAGTATGAAAAAAGGAGATCCTTGTCATAAGGATCTCCTCCATCTTCCGATCTTCTAAAATTCAGGTTCGATCAGTCCGTATGTATTTCCTTTTCTCTTGTATACAACATTGACTTCAAATGTATCAGCATTGCGGAATACAAAGAAATCATGTCCTAATAATTCCATCTGTACACAAGCTTCTTCTACATCCATTGGTTTGATAGCAAACTTCTTGCTTCGGATGATTCTGATCTCATCATCTTCCACATCGTCTTCCTGCTCCATAAATTCCTGTTTGAAGCTTGTTCCATCATATTTCTGATTCATAAGTCTTGTTTTATATCTGCGGATCTGGCGTTCGATCACATCTACTACCAGGTCAATAGATACATACATGTCTTCACTGCCTTCTTCAGCACGGATAATGTGCCCTTTCATAGGAATGGTAACTTCTATCTTCTGTCTTCCCTTCTGAACACTTAAAGTTACATTCACGATCGTATCGTCTACTAAATATTTGTCGAGACGTCCGAGTTTCTCTTCAATTGCTGCTTTGATACCTTCTGTAACTTCAATGTTCTTTCCACTAATAATGAATTTCATGGCTCCCATCTCCTTTACCTTTTTTGTATGAATTCATTATAACATATAATTCTGATTAAGAAAACAAAATCTTTTTATAAATAGTAAACAAAACATATGTTTCTTTTTGAAGTTATCCACAGTTATTATTTGTCGAATTGTGGATGTGGATAATGTGGATAACTCTGTGGGTAACTCATTTTTGGCTAAAATATGCCATTTCTGTATGTTGATAACTTTGTGGGTATTTTGTTAGCAATATGTGTGTAATTTTTCCATAAAAAAATCAACCTGCTTTTTGTTATACAACTAGCACAAATCGACAAAAAGCGGTTGATTTTTAATTTATGAGTCACTATATAAAAATAGCTTAAATTGTCTGAAAATTAGGCATTTTGAAGATATCGCTCGACTGAATACACACAGTTGGCACCATCTGACACCGCCGTCACCACCTGACGAAGATTTTTGCTTCTTCCATCCCCTGCAGCAAAGATTCCCGGAATATTTGTAACACCGTCTTCTCCCGCGATAATATATCCTTTTTCGTCTGTTGATAACTTTCCAGATAAAAGCTCGGAAGCTGGTTTTGTCCCCACAGCGATAAAAATTCCATCAACATCTAGTAACTTATCCACATGGTTATCTACATCTTGTATATGAAGTCCCTCCACAACCTCATCTCCATCGATTTTTGTCACGATCGTGTTCCATAAGATTTCAATCTTGTCGTTCTTCTTTACTTCATCCTGAAGAATCTTTGCACCACGAAATTCATCTCTTCGATGGATCAGATAAACTTTTTTACACATACGGCTTAAGAATATTGCATCTTCCAATGCAACATTTCCACCACCAACAACTGCTGTTACCTTATTTCTAAAAAATGCTCCATCACATGTTGCACAATAAGATACTCCCATTCCCTTTAATTTTTCTTCTCCTTCTATTCCCAAAGTCTGATGAACTGCTCCTGTTGCAAGAATGATCGTCCTTGTTTTTAATGTATCTCCATTCTTAAGCATGATCTCTTTGATTTCTTCGTCTGCATAGATTTCTTTAACTTCTGCTGTAATACTTTTAGCACCAAGTTCTTTCGCATGCTCTGAAAATTTTAATCCAAGATCCATTCCATTTGTCTTTGGAATTCCAGGATAATTATCAACTTCATAAGTCTGTACAACCTGTCCTCCTGGCATATATTCTTTCTCGAGCATAACAAAATCAAGCATTGCTCTCTGTGCATAGATTGCTGCAGACATTCCAGCTGGTCCGGAACCTATGATTACTAAATCGTATATTTTCATGATATTATCTCCTTTTACTCAAAATTTCTGCCTTATTCTTTCTTCGTTAGTTTTAATAAAACTCCACTGTATCTTGGAAGTGTGATCGTAAGCTCACTGTCTTTTCTTTTTTTCTTTAGATGAATATTTTCTTTACGTTTCTTCATCGTTCCACCATACTGTTCCCATTCAGTATGTAACAATGTTCTTCTCGTATGGTGTCCTTTGATCGTTAATTTATAATCTTTCTGCTCTTTGTCAGAGAAATTAAAGATTCCAACGATCATGTGATCTGCCGTTTTTCTTCCGATCGCATAAATACATCGTTCTTCCTGATGACAGTCCAGCCATTCAAAGTTTTCTCTATGATAATCATAATGGAAAGCTTTTTCTTTCTTGTAAATGTCATTTAATTTGACCATATATTTATGGAAAGCATCATGAATCGGATATTTTAAGATCATCCAATCCTGTTCCTGTGCTTCGCTCCATTCCCTGATCTGTCCAAATTCATTCCCCATAAAGTTTAATTTCTTTCCTGGATGGATCATCATATACATATACATAGCCCTTGCCTGTGGAAATTTATCTTCATAATCCCCATACATCTTCTGTAAGATCGTTGCCTTGCCATGTACAACTTCATCATGACAATATTCTAGCATATAACGTTCATTCCAGAAATACACCATAGAGAATGTTAGTTTGTGATAATCACGACTTCGATATTCTGGTCCAGTCTGAAAATATTCCAGAGTATCGTGCATCCATCCTAAATCCCATTTGTAATCAAATCCTAACCCACCTTTCCATACAGGTTCTGTCACACCTGGATAAGCAGTGGAATCTTCTGCGATCAGCATGGCGGTTGGATGACGTTGTTTTAAACCTAAATTGAATGCTTTTAAGAAGTCGATCGCTGTATCATTGACTCCTCTGCTTTCATCTCCCTGCCAGTAGATCAGGCGGCTCACTGCATCCATACGGATTCCATCAAAATGATACTCTTCCAGCCAATAGTTGGCCGCTGATTGCAAGAAGCACTGAACTTCTCTTCTGGAATGAATAAAGTTGCAACTTCCCCATTCACTCTCTCCAGTATCTTTATTATCGTATTCATATAATGGAGTTCCATCATATAATTTCAGTCCATATCCATCTACTGCAAAATGAACTGGCACAAAATCCATAATGACTCCAATCCCTGCCTGATGCATCATATCGACAAATTTCATTAATTTATCTGGAGTTCCATAACGTTTCGTTGGTGCAAAAAATCCAGTGTTTTGGTATCCCCATGATCCATCAAATGGATGTTCTGACAGTGGCATTAATTCTACATGGGTATAATTATTTTGTTTTAGATATGGAACGAGCATCTTGGCAATCTCATCATACTGATACCAGCCATTCTCATCTTTCTTATTCATTCTCCATGAACCCATATGCATCTCATAGATATTGATGGCATCTTCCATTCCGACACTTCTCATCTGCATCCATGATCTGTCATTGAATCTGTATGTTGTGATATCTCTGATAATAGAACATGCCCCCGGTCTTAGTTCCATCTCAAATCCATAGGGATCACAATGTTCCTGCCGGTTTCCATCTGGTCCGTAGATGCAGTATTTGTACATCTGACCTTCTTTAGCTTTGTCGGAGTAGAATAAAAAGAAACCACTTTGTGCGTCTTGTTCCATAAATTCTTCATTCCAGTTATTAAACTCCCCAATGATCGATATCCTGGAGGCTCTTGGTGCATAGGTTACAAAACGAATCTTATCACCGTCTTTATGTGCACCCATATAACGATATGCATCAAATAATTTTCCATCATAAAAATCTTGCCGGTTCATGTTTGTGCCTCCTTTTATCATACAACTGTTGTTTTTCATTCATATGTATATTATAATAAATGTATGTGTATACAACAACCACCAAAATAGTGTTTTTGGTGGTTATCGAACATTTTTCATTGTTTTGTAGATTATCTTTTTTATATGATTTTAAAGGAGTTTTTGATATGGTAGAGAAGAAAACTGATCGTCGTATTTTGAAAACAAAACGTGCGCTCAGAGAGAGCCTGCTTTATTTATTAAAAGAACAGCCAATACAAAAAATATCCGTTTCCCGCCTATGTGAGAAATCGGATATTAACCGCAGTACATTTTATACGTATTATTCCAGTCCGATGGATCTTCTGGAGTCGATTGAAGATGAGATTTTAAATACTCTAGAAGAAGATATGATCCAGTTTGAGAAGGAAAATTCAATTTCACAGTTGATGAATTCTATTATCTTTTATATCAGTGAGCATAAGCAGTTGGTAAGATTGTTGTTCTCAGACCATGGTGATCCAGGATTTCAGAATAAACTTCTGCTTGCCACCCAACACTGGACCATGCCAATGTGGCAGAGCCGCCGGCCTGATTACGATGCGGAGGCTTTGTCTTCTTTGCATATTTATATTGTGAGTGGATGCATGGCTGTTATCCGACAGTGGATCACGGGTGATTTTAAGGAGTCTGAGGAGGAAATTTCATCAATGTTGGAGAAGTTGTCCGCTTCTACTTCGGCTGGATTTTTACAAGGGAAATAATTTTATAACCACACCTCTCTACCCCATTAAATACAAAAAGCACCATCGATTATGATAGTGCTTTTTGTATTTAATCTGTATCATGTAATCCAATATAAATACAAATATTTATAAAAATAAAAATTACAATTGTATATTATGTTAAATCTGCTGACTGATCAGAAATATTTTCCGTTATAATATCAATAGATTTCACTATGTATACAGAAATTATCTATATCACTTATAAACTTTGATCAATGCATCAATTACTGATCAATTACAAATTCATCTAATACTTCCTGCAGTCTTTCAAAGAACATACTAGCATGATATCCATCTGCGGATGCATGAGATATCGTCAAAGCAGCAGACAGCTTTCTTCTGCCCTCTTCTTCCACATATTTTCCAAATGTAATGATCGGAAATAGATTTGGTCTTCCGGTTGGCACCCATGTGCTGTAGCCTGTGAAATTCATCCATGGCACACAGGAGATACAAAAAAAGTTTGGCGGCTGCCCTTCTTTTCCTTTGGGTCCTTTGACATCTTTGTATGTTTCCATATCATTTATAATGTTTTGATAGCATGTCTGAAAATCATCATTATAATAAGACCAGATGTCTGAAAATGTATGGTCATCTTTGTGAAAGATCGTAAAGTTTGGATGCATCACATCAAAATAACCAGGTCTTCCTTCCTGATCGACTCCCATTTTAAATTCTCTTTTCTCATTGACAACTTTTCCTGTGCAGTAAATAAATGCCGGATAAAACTTTAATCCACATTTTTTGACCTGCTGATACAGATTTTCCACATCTAGACGTACTGTAACAGTATAACCGCATGGTATCATCTGCATATAATATTCAAAATGTTTCTGTCGTTCCCATTTTTCTGGGTCTAGTAAATAAAACATGTCAGACACCTCCTTTTTTAGCTTTCGATATCAAATCATTTCATATCCACCTAAAACTACCGGCATTTTCAATACTTCCAATACTCTCTCAAGCAATACTCCTTCTCTGTTTGGATAATCAAATCCATAACTTGCCTTGATTGCCTGTGTGATAAACTGCACACCCTTATCCAGTGCGATTGGCAGACTGTCTCCGTCTAACAGGCTTCCTATCATAACAGAAGTATAAGCATCTCCTGTTCCCGGATAAAATGTTGGGATATAACGGCATTTTATCTTCCAATATGTATTACAAGTTCTATCGTAAGCGATCACATTAGAATCTTTATCTTTCTCTTTATCTGGAACACTTGTCACAACAATGATATCTGGTCCCATATCAGACAAACGTTTTACCCATTCTTTGATCTCTTCATCAGTTGTTGTCTGTTTGTATTCTTCCCCTAATAAAAGACTTACTTCTGTAAAATTGGGTGTAATAATGTCAGCTTTTGTTACCAGACGTTTCATTCCTTCAACTAATCCTTGATCCATCGTTGAATACAAGTTTCCATTATCTCCAAGGACTGGATCGATCACAACCATATTATCCTCTGTTCCAAAATCATCAATAAATCCGGAAACGATCTCAATCTGACGTTCAGATCCTAAGAATCCAGAATAAATACAGTCAAAATCGATATTTAGCTCTTTCCAATGATCGATATAGTCCTGCATATAATCTGTAAAGTCTACAAAACTAAAGGTATCAAATCCCCCAGTATGATTGGAAAGGATCGCTGTCGGCAATGGACAGACCTGCACTCCCATGGATGAAAGGATGGGAATGATCGCTGTCAACGAAGCTCTTCCAAAACCAGACAGATCATGAATTGCTGCCACTCTTTTTACACTATGCTTCATTTTGTTTCTCCTTTTTATAATCCGATCATTGTACTATTTTAAACGGAACGTCAGGATTCCTTTGTAATCGATCACATGGATCGCTTCATCTTTTTTCATCTGTTCCATCATCGCTTCTGGATCTTTCACATCTCTGCTTTCTAAGAATCCTCGTACTTCAAACTGATTCATAGGATGTCTTCCGATAATGGATTTAACCGCTTCATAGTCATCTTCAATCTCACTGAAAAATGCACCAGAACTCATCATCTCAATCGAAATACCACCAAGTGTCTCAACCGCATATCGCATGCGTTCTTCAGATACGACATTCACATCTGCTTCTGCTGGCGGACGAACTGGTGTATTTAAGTATAGTCTGTCATATTTTAATTCTTTTAATAATTCTCGAAACTTAAGAATAGACTGCTCATCATCGTTGATCCCATCAACTAGCATGATTTCCAACCAAAGTTCTCCTTCATACATGTGAGTGAACTTTTTGAGACCTTCAAATTCTTCTTCAAATTTGATCGTTCCATAAGGTCGGTCGATCTTCTTGGAAATTTCCTGGTTATAAGCATCCAGAGATGGCAATACCATATCAGCATGGCATAATTCTTCTCTGACTTGTGGATCAGAAAGCAACGCACCATTTGTGATCACTGCGACTGGCTTGTCTGTTAATGCTTTCAGAGCAACTACTAATTCACCAAGATTTGCTGCTAAAGTAGGTTCTCCTTCTCCAACGACCGTTACGATATCAAATTTATCAGAGTCTTTGAGATACTGTTTAAATTCCGCTATGATATCTTCTGTTTTATAAAATTCCTGACGTTTATTTGTCATTTTATCGGTTCTTCCTAATTGACAGTAGATGCAGGAATAGTTACATGTCTTCTTAGGCAGTGGACTGATACCTAAAGATCTTCCTAGTCTTCTGGATGGGATCGGACCAAATACATATTTAAAATCGTTCATATTGATATTTCCTTTTCCTATTATTTTTGTATAATTCTTATTATACGGCACGTATACAAAATTTGTCTATATGAATTGTTCTTTGAAAACTCCTGAAATTTAATTTCTATGGGTTTTCTTTCTATAACTCTTGCGTTACAATGGTATAAAATAAACAGGAGGATATTAAGTAATTCAATGAAAAAAGATAAAAACATTCTGGTTGTTATGCCAGTAAAAGACGAACATAAAAAAACATTAGAACAACATTCTCAAGGCAATAAATTTATATACAGTTCATACGATAATGTAACTCAGGAAATGGTTCAGGAAGCAAATGTTATCATTGGAAATGTAGATCCATTTTACTTACAGGAAGCAAAAAACTTAGAATGGCTGCAGCTTAATTCAGCAGGGGCTGATCCTTATGTGAAGAAAGGCGTGCTTCCTGAAGATGTAATATTGACGAATGCTACAGGGGCCTATGGACCAAGCGTTGCAGAACATATGCTGGCAGTCTTATTTTCCCTGCAAAAGAAATTACATCTATACAGAGATAACCAAAATCAATGTGAATGGCAAGATGAAGGAGGTGTCATGTCCTTATGCGGAGGAACACTTCTGATCGTGGGACTCGGTGACATCGGATTATACTTTGCAAGATTAATGAAAAATTTTGACTACCATATCATCGGAATCAAACGAAGACCAGGGCAGGTACCGCAAGATATCGACGAACTCCATACCATGGATGATCTGGATAAATTGCTGCCCAAAGCAGATGTTGTATTATCTGTACTTCCAGATTCTAAAGCAACACGAAATATCTTCAATAAAGATCGTTTTGAAAAAATGAAGAACACCTCAATCTTGCTAAATGCTGGAAGAGGCAGTGCAGTTAATACAGAGGATCTTTGCGAAGCATTGATCCAAGGACAGATTTATGGAGCAGGACTGGATGTTACAGACCCAGAACCGCTGCAGACGCAACATAAATTATGGAACGTAGAAAATGTGATCATAACTCCACACGTAGCCGGAGATTTTCATCATCCTGCGACTTTATACCGAATCGTAGATATTATAGCTGGAAACCTGCAAAGGTATCTGGAAGGAGAACAATTGATGAATATTGTTGATACTACAACTGGATGTAAACTCTGATTGATAGTGTTGCATGTATGAGTCAGAAAGAACAAGAGAAGAAATATTTATAAGAATAAAGGGTGACAACATGAGCACTTTTTGAATGCGT
>OJNI01001629.1_pt1 | contig 12798 bp, 23 predicted proteins | sample 1597441 | NCBI WGS metagenome assembly OJNI01 (sample SAMEA2452131, study PRJEB22498) | human gut metagenome | reverse complement strand
AATACACCCTTATCAATTTGTAATTTTGCAGGATGTATGATATAATTCTGGTGTTGAGGCAGAGATTATGTCAGCCATCCGTGGTTGATAGGTTTCTGAGATTCCGTCCAGTTGGTAGCTGGGCGGTTTTTTATTTAACTTGGTATTTAAAAGTTGGTTCTGTTATTGTTGTGCCTGATAAGTTACAGATCCAGAATATACCGCTAATATTGGCTGATTGTAAATTAACAGGATAATAAGTTGAATACATCGCAACACTTTTTGGTGGAATACAAATATCTGAATAATCAACGCTTTCATTTTGCTCAATACCATTAACTTTAAATGAATCGGTGGTAATCAAAAATCCTTGTTTTAATTTGTTTTCTAAGTAATATGTTTGATTTTTTGAAGACGATTCACAAAGGAATATATTTGCGCAAGAATCAGATGCAACTAATTTTTTATTAATCGGAGTTTCCCATTCATCAGAGGAAGTGGTTCCGATAGCAATATTATCTTTATAGAAACTTCCAACTGTATATCCATCATTATTGAGATCGAAAATTTCACCAGTAAATGCCAGCTTTTTATGTGATTTATTTTTTAATTTTATTTTATAAGTAAGCTTTTTTGTTTGCCAGTTTTTTAGATTGTTACAACTAGAATCGACATTTGCTATATTGTTAGAAGTTAAAGTTCGTCCATCAACAGAAGCACTGGTCATAGACACATCTAGTTTGTGAGATACTTTGTTTGTAACAGCAAATGTAAGATATTTATTACTGATTCCTGTATAATATAATTTAATATATTTATTTTCAAAAATCTTCTTTCCAATATATACATTGCAGGAATATTTTTTCTTTCCTGCTTTTGCAGTAATCTTTGTGCTGCCGTTTGAAATACCTTTGACAGTACCTTTTTTAGAAACAGTTGCAATCTTTTTGTTGGAAGATGTCCATTTGATTTTTTGTTTGTTATTTTTTAACTTTAGATTATAAGTTTTTGTTTTAGCAAGAGCGATTGAAGTTTTATTTATACTAACTTTAGCTTTTGCTGATGCTGGTACTGTTGGTAGTAGAATCATTGCAGACAATGCAAGGCATAAAAATATTTTCTTCATATACATTACTCCTTATTTTAGATTGTTCGCATCATCTAACAATTTCCATATATAATTTGAATATTTCTGATATGGAAAGTAGTATTTGTTTTTTGGCGCAGGTGTTCCATTCTTGTCAAGGATATTCTTTAGTCGAACAGTTTCAGTGTCAAGCTTTTTCCAAGTTATTTTAAATTTTGAATACTTTTTACCTTGAATAGAATAAACGAAGTTATTCCAAAGTTCTCTTTTGTTATAGTTTTCATTTAAGATAGAAATAGTTTTATCAATATTTAATTTTTCACCACAAGAATTTGTGCCATCTTCTATATAGTGATATATATCACAGTATCCATTGTTCCAAATATCTTCGCATTGCCAGTCATAAGCATCCCATAATTTATTAGTTATCGACTTATTACTACGAACAGACACTTTACATTTTAATTTTTGACCATTAACTTTTGCAGTAATATAAGCAGTTCCAGATTTTTTAGCAGTAACTTTTCCAGACTTTGTAACTACTGCAACTTTCTTTTTACTGGAACTCCATTTAATTTTCTTTTTCGTCCCTTTAATCTTTAGTGTGTAGCTATTTTTCTTTGGCAAAGTTATGAATGCTTTATTTATTGTTGCATCCTGTTTAGCGCGTATCGGTATAGTGGGCAACAACATCATCGCAGATAGTGCGATGCATAAGAACTTTTTCTTCATACGCATTTCTCCCTATTTTAATCTTAATTTAATTAACTCCTCATTATATCCAAGTGCACGTGCGATCTGATCTGTAGTAAATTCTAGAAATTCAAGAAAAACTTCATCGTCAATTAGAAGCTCTGTTGCAAACTTATCTGCTTCGATTTCCATTTTACTTACAAGAAGTCCAGTTCGTTTTCTTAAAAATGGAGTATTAGCATCAGGATGCATAATTGCATGACCTAATTCATGTGCACATGTAAATAGCTGATCGTGATCAGAAAGATCGTGATTTATATGTATTTGCTTCATACGAAGCTGTTTATTGTAGTATCCACTAATGGATCCCAATGGTTCAAATATAACCTTTATCCCTAAATGCTTAGCAATATCAAAAGGATCATTCGTACCATATTTTTTCTTTAATGTGTTTGTTTTTTTACGAATATCCAATGAATCACTTCCTTTATTTTCTGTATTTCTTTGGTGTGAACTTTTGCTTAGCGTTTATTTTTGCGATGGTTATACTATTCTGGAGACTAGCTTTTAATAATTCTCTTGTTTCATCATCTAAAGGTTCTCCAGAGAACATCAGTCCATCTTGATCGGATTCTAACTGATCAAGAGTTTGTTCTAATCGTTTTGCAATATCTTTTTCATCTTTCTTAGTTAGCTCAATGGCTTGATCGGATTTTTCTTCTATTAAATCAGATTTTCCAATTCCAAAATAATCAGCGAGAGCTTGTACGCTTCCCATTCTAGGAATGGATTGTCCCGTACACCAAGTATTAAATGTTTGTGGAATAACTCCAATAGCTTTAGCCACCTCTTTTTGGCTTTTTCCTGATTTCTCTAAATAGAAAGATAGATTTTTAGAGAATATTTTCTTTTGCTTTTCATCTGACATTAAATCACCTCACTTCGTTATTAATATAGTACAATAAAAATTGATTTTTTGCAACTGAAAGTCAAAAATAAATTGATTTTAGTATTGACATCCATTTAAAATGGATTTATAATGAATACAGAAATTAAAGAAAGGCGGTGATGACGTGACAAAGATGAACGAAGGTAAAGCAGTACCATTTCAAATTTCTTTAGCTTCAGCACGAGTTAATGCAGAAATGACACAAGAAGAGGTCGCAAAACATATGCATGTTGGAAAACAGACTATCGTTAGCTGGGAAAAAGGGACTTCTGAACCGAAAATGTCGCAAGGAAGAGAACTTAGTAAATTATATGGTATTCCAATTGACTATATTTTTTTGCCTAAGAAATCCAATTAAAATGGATTACTAAATAACCAGGAGGTGAGAAAGACGAAATATATACACATTCCATGGTTTGTAATAATAGGAGTTCTTATTTTAGAAATATTTACACTTATTAGATCGTGGAAAGACATAAAAGAAGAAGATCCCTTAAAAGAAATAAAAAGAGATCTTCTGATCCAAAAAACATTAATATATGCAATTGTGATGACAATATTTTTATCTGGAACTTTTAATTTTTGGAATTAGATTTATTTTGCTGGATTCGAAGTTCTTTATCTTTTTGATCCAGTTCACGGTCTTTTTGATCCAGTTCGCGATCTTTTTGTTCTAGTTCCTTTTGTTTATATTTTTTATCAAATTTTAGTTGTTCTTTAGCTATTTTATTAGATTCAATCTGAATTTTATTGGATTCAGCTTGGAGCTGATTGGAGATAAAACCATTATATGTATTTACAGCTAAAAGAATTAAATTCAAAATTGCGATTAATGTATTTACTTTGATTGTTTTAGTTTTGGATGAGCTGTTTTCAAAAACAGGAGTTGGATCTTCTAGGTTTTCAGAAACTGCATCCGCAAAATCAACAGGGACAGCAACATGATCATCATCAAAAACAAAATCTTCAATAGTATAGGTTGTTGGATAGCCGGCAGAAGAGAATAGTTTTTGAGAAACAGTTATTAATTCTATAGCTTGTTGTTGAACAGAAGAAGTATATGTATTTTGAAGTTTCTGTATACTTTTCTGCAAACTACGGATAGAAGAACTGTTTAAATATGTATCTATTATGCATGCTGAAAGTTTAATTGATGGTGTAAGCATGGATTTCTTAAGACCAACAGGTACAGCTTTAGAATTTAAAACAGCTTCATATTGCATTTTGCGAGCAATGGATTGAGCAGCAAAAGCTTTTACATAAAACTTAGAATATTTATCAAATGGTTGTGTGAACTTTTTGCATGAATCCAAAGTTTTTTGAACAGCTGATAATTCTTTAGAAGTCATAAGTTTTTTATCGTATTTCATAAGAATCTCCTTTCGTAAATACTCAGGCATGGCAGTGCCTTGTGATTTAAGTATAGGAGATATATGGAAGAAAGACAACAGAATAATAGCGGATGGCTTAATCCTCTGTCCGATACACGTAACCCCGAAACCCTCCCTAAATTGGTTAATTATTAAAAATAGCACTCAATTATCGGACGGAGAGTTAAGCCATCTGAAGAAAGGCAGGTGATAAAAAGTGTTCAGGGACAGGCTTAAAAAAGTAATGGCAGATCAAAACATCAATCAAGTAGAGTTGTCCAGAATCTGCGGTGTAAGTAGATCGACCGTCAGTAAGTGGATGTCTGGAGATTCGGAACCGACAAAAGCAAGACGAAATGAGATTGCAGAAGCATTTGATCTTCCAAAGAATTACTTCGAAGAGATAGTAATTCCTAAAAAGAAAATAGAGACGTTAACCCCGAAAGAAGTTGCGTATTTGATGGGAATGGGTGTTCCAACAATCGAAAAAGGACTGATTCAAGGGATTTTTCCATGGGGATATGCAATCCGGACAAGTGAAAAAAAGCACAGGTATTTCATAAATGCAAAAAAGTTTTTTGCAACTGAAATGATAAGTGTTTGAGAAAGGAGCATGAGATGAAAAGTGAAACAAAAGCCATGATCTGCACGGCAGCAGTGCTGATCGCGTGTGGAATTTTTAAAGAATTAGCTGCAGTGTGTTTGATCACGGCAGTAGTGTTTGAGGAAGGAGTGAAGAGGTTTGATGAATGAGAAAGAAAAAAGTGCCCACGGAGCGGCAACTCCATTAGGCACACAGTTAAATAGACAAGAACAGTATAACACAGATCGTCAGAAAAGTGAAATCAGAAAAATAGTAACTGAGATCTTTGATCTGTCTTTGCGACTGCAAGAAATGACAGATGGAACTATAGACTGGATAGATTGGCGAGAGCCAGGTGTTCCGTGCGTATGCGTCGAATATCATGGAGCCACCGCAGTGCTAAGCGTTAAGATCTAGGAAAATGGCTTTAGTGCAGAACAGCGACCAGATTACAGTACAATGCTGTTTCTGGATAATCGGAACTGTATGATCGAAGCAGGGTATCTGAAAGAAAAATTGATGGGATTATTAGAAGAAAGAAGAGGAAGCGACAATGAAGAGTGAAACAATGAAGAAAGTAACAGAAGGAATCGTAAGAGGTCATGTTTTAGATACAGCAGGATGCACAGACAAGGCAGCTGATGAACTAGAAAAAGTGTTGGAAACCATTTTGTTCGAAATTAGTGATTGCGTAAATCCGGTTCCAGAAATTGCAAGTGATCTTACAGTGGGCGTTCTCAGATTTATTGCAGACACTTTAGAAAAGAATCTGAATGATAAAGAAAAAGAAACTGCAGAACTTGCAAGAGACACTTTACAAATGAAATATAAGACGTTAGTAGTGAGAGCAAAAGCTTAAGAAGGAAGACAGACTATGCAAACAAACGAAATCAGTAAAGGAATTAAACGGATCCAGTTTGATTCCTTTGATTCCTGGTTAAATGCCAGACATGGAATCGGTGGTTCTGATGCATCTGCAGTATTAGGACTCAATCCATATAAAACCAATACAGAACTGTATTTAGAAAAGACAGGGCAGAGAACAGCTCCAGATATTTCGGATAAGGACTATGTGAAGTACGGGCATGATGCAGAGCCATTGCTTAGATTGCTGTTCGCACTTGACTATCCAGAGTACAAGGTTGAGTACTTCGGAGACAACATGATCCGGAATGAAAAGTATCCATGGGCACATGCATCTTTGGATGGAGAACTAACCGATCAGGATGGTCGCAAAGGAATCTTAGAAATCAAGACAACTAATATCCTGCAAAGTATGCAGCGTGAAAAATGGAGAGATCAGATTCCGGACAACTATTACATACAGGTGTTGCATTATCTGTTGGTTACTGAATATGAGTTTGTTGGACTGAGAGCACAACTTAAATCAGTATGGCATGGTCAAATCAGGCTGGAGACAAAAGATTACCATATTGAGCGATCAGACGTAGAAGAAGATATTGAGATATTAAGACAAGCGGAAGAAGAGTTCTGGCAGAAAGTCAAAAAAAGGCAACAGCCACATTTAATCCTTCCGGAAATATAAAAAGGAGAAATGTATGGAACTTAAGATATACAATCCACAGGAAGAGGGATTTCTGAAAGAGATTGACTGGAACTATGAAGAGTTAAAAACAGAAATCCAAGGAAAAGCAAATGATTACATGAATCTGGTTTATACAGCAGATCAAGTAAAAGATGCAAAAAAAGATCGTGCAAATCTTAATAAATTTGTGGAAGCTTTAGAGAGCAAACGAAAAGAAATAAAAAAACAGATTACAGAACCATATTCAGCATTTGAGAAACAAGAGAAAGAACTGATTGGTATTGTTAATAAAGCAATTACAAATATTGATACGCAGATCAAAGGATACGAAGAAGCAACAAGACAGGAAAAACTTGAAAAGGTCAAAGAAATCTATGCAAAAACAATCGGTGGACTCGCTGACGTAGTAACGTTTGACAAAATTTTTAAGGAGTCCTGGTTAAATGTATCAACAACGTTTAAATCAATCACAAAGGAGATTACAGAAATTCGTGACAAGGTTGACAATGATTTATTCGTCATAAATGCAGACACAAGTTCCTTTGCTTATGAGATGAAAGAAGAGTATCTAAAGAACTTTGATCTTACTGCAGCAATCAACAAAAAACAAAAATTAGAGGAGACAGCGAAGCAGAAAGCAATATATGAGGAACAACTAAAGCAGGAAGAGCAACAAAGAAAACAACGATCACAAGAAGAAGCAAAGAAAGTAGTATTTGCAGGCAAAAGTAAAAAAAAGCCAGTAAAAGCACATAAATCAATAAATAATACAGGAGAAAAAATATCAACAATCACATTCCGATGTACTGTAAAAGAACATAATTTTAAAGAAGTTAACGCAAGACTCAGTCTAGTACAAAAAGTATGTGAAGAATTTAAAATCATAGATCCAAAGGAGGAATTATAAAATGGCAGTTGGAAACAGTTTAGCAAATAGACAGCAGAAAACAGGATTAACGGCATATCTTACAAATGATGCTGTAAAAAATCAGATTAATAATGTAGTCGGTGGTAAAAACGGAGATCGTTTCATTGCTTCTATTGTATCTGCAGTACAGGTTAATTCAGATTTACAGGAATGTACAAATCCATCAATCTTAAGTGCTGCACTACTTGGAGAGTCTTTAAAACTCTCTCCATCACCACAGCTTGGACAGTATTACATGGTTCCATTCAGAAACAACAAAAAAGGATGTAAAGAAGCACAGTTTCAGCTTGGTTATAAAGGATACATTCAGTTAGCGATCCGCTCAGGGCAGTACAAAAAACTAAACGTTCTGGCAATTAAGGATGGGGAATTACTTCGATTTGATCCACTGAATGAAGAAATCGAAGTAAATCTGATCGATGATGAGGAAGTAAGGGAAGAAGCAAAGACGATCGGATACTATGCAATGTTTGAATATACAAACGGTTTCCGAAAAGCTATGTACTGGTCCAAAAAGAAAATGGAAGCACATGCATTAAAGTATTCCAAAGGGTATGCAGCAAAAAAAGGATATACATTCTGGGAGAAAGATTTTGATGGAATGGCTTATAAGACAATGCTTCGCCAGCTGATCAGTAAATGGGGAATCATGAGCATTGATATGCAGAATGCAATGGAATCTGATATGGCGGTGATCCGTGAAGATGGAACAAAAGATTATGTAGATACAGTTTCAGAAGAAAATATTGTAGCAGATCAGGATCTGCAGGAAACGGCAGAGGAAACACCTGAACCAGAAAAACAGGAACTACAGGAAGAAACAACAAAAGAAGAACCACAGCAGTTCTTTAAATAAAAGAAAGGAGCAACACGATGAAACATATTAACTTAGAACAGTTTGCAGGAGGGAAACTTTCAGTACAGCTTAATAAGGCATTAGAAAAGATCACTGAAAATATTCAAGACCCGAACACTGATGCGCAGAAGGTCAGAAAGATCAATGTGTCAATCAGCTTCCGACCAAACGATGAAAGAAACTTTGTGGCAACTACGGTAGAAACAAAGTTAAGCCTTGCACCAGAACTTGGAGCTACAACAGCCCTGAGTATGGGACGTGATCTCCGTACCGGAGAGGTTGAAGCGATCGAGATTTTTAACCAGATTCCGGGACAGATGAATGTTGATGATGTGATCGACCAGGAAGAAGATGAAACACCGAAAGCTTTTGATCCAGATACTGGAGAGATCTACGAACCAAGCAACAAAGTCATTGATTTAAGAAAAGCAAAACAGGCATAGGAGGATACATAACAATGGATAATACATTTTTAAGAGAAGCAATCGAAAAGATCGAAGAACTGACAGACAGTGCAAGAGAGCCACACGTTGTAGAGATCGCAGGAAAGACTTATTGCGATAAATCGATGTCACGATATGACAGAGAAGAGTTTGCAGAACCATTGACAGCTACAAGTCTTAGTTCTCTGATCGATTATATCAGCGGAAAAAGCGAAGAGTTAAGAGAATCTATGATCGTTCACGTAGAATCTCCAACAAGAGTAAGATTACTATCTGGTCTTACACAGGAAAGAAATCGAGAAGAATTATTCCGCGTAGATACAAATCCAAATGGATTTGATTTCGATCACTACTATGATCAGGAAGCGTTTGTAATCAACATGCAGACTGCCTTTAAACAGAGTGATGAAACAGAACTGATTCTTTCAGTTGCTGGAAATGTAGAAAATAAAACAGTGGCCAACTATGGAGATGATGGAGTCAGCCAGAAAGCTACGATCACAAAAGGCATTGCCGGAAAAGAAGATGTGATCGTACCAAATCCGGTAACACTTCGTCCATATCGTACATTTTTGGAAGTAGAACAGCCAGAAAGCAAGTTTATCTTCCGAATCAGAGAAGGTTCCGATGGACAGCCAATGTTTAAATTGGTAGAAGCTGATGGTGGTCTCTGGAAGTATGAAGCTGTAGATGCTATCAAGAAATATTTAACAGAGAATTTACCGGAAGAACTGTTAAAAGTGATCACGATCATCGGGTAACAGTTATGGAGACAGTTAGATTTACAGTCCCTGGTGCACCGAAAGGAAAAGCCAGGGCGAAAACTGTCCGTAGTAAAAAAGGTGGAACATTCTCATATACGCCAGAAGGTACTATGTTATACGAGAATCTGATCAAGTGCTGTTACAGGCAGGAATCAAACAACATCATTTTTAATGACGGACAGCCCTTAAAAGTAACGATCATAGCTTATTATCCGATCGTTAAGAGTACAAGCAAGAAAAAGAAACAACAGATGTTGGAAGACCTTATGTTTCCAACGAAGAAACCAGACATTGATAACATTGCAAAAAGTATTCTTGATGCTTTGAATAAACTAGCATACAGGGATGATACGCAGGTTGTAACGCTGCATATGGAAAAGCATTATGCAGAGGACCCACGAGTTGAAGTAGAGATAGAAGAAATCAAATAAGAAAAGGAGAATCGTTTTGGCCAGACAGAAAAAACAAGGCATCGATTATTTTTCTTTGGATTGCGATTTCTTTTCGGACAGGAAGATAAAGATCTTGAAATCCAGATATGGAGCAGACGGGATCACAATTTTCATTTATCTTCTTTGTGAAATATATAGAAATGGATATTACATCATTGTAGATGATGATTTTTACTATATCGTGTCAGATGATCTGAACATGAATAGTGATAAGGTGAAGCAAGTCTTGACATTCTTATTGGAACGGTCGATGTTTGATAAACAGCTTTTCCAGTCGGATGCTGTCCTGACTTCTGCCGGAATACAGAAGAGATTCCAGTTAGCAGTAAAAACAAGAGCTAAGAAGAATCCAATAAAAGTCGACAGGTTCTGGCTTTTAAATGAAGAAGAAACAGAACCTTTTATTAAAGTTACCCATTTTGAAGATAATTCTGAGAATAATACGGATAATTCCAAGAAAAATAATGATAATTCCCGAGAAGAATCCCTAAAGGAAAGTAAAGGAAAGGAAAGTAAATATTATTATAGCAATCCAGATCTGAACAGAGAGTTCTGTCTTTATCTTGATATGAGGAATCATACTGGACCAACATTATCTGCAGAACAGATCAATGCCTTGAAAGAAGAACTAGATTCTCTGGCTGAGAATGATTCTGATAAGTTGGGCATTGTAAGAAAAGCATTTGGTGGAGGATATAAGAGTTTCTTCCCTACATCAAAGAAACGGAAGAAATCAACACCGAAACCAGAGAAAGAAGAAACTATACACAATTTTACACAGCGAGAAGTCAAAGATTGTGAGTTTGAGAATCTGGAAAGACAGTTATTAAAGAAACAATTAAGAGGTGACATAACGTATGGATAATTTAATTCCTGTTAACTACGATACAGAAGAACCAACAGTATCAGCAAGGGATTTACACGAAGCACTTGAGATTAATAAAAGATTCTCAGCTTGGTTTGAATCAAATTCACAAGGATTCGTAGAAAACGAAGATTTTACAAGCGTACTTACAGGTACGGTTGTAAACAATGGAGCACAACGCGAACTACAGGATTATAAAATGTCTGTAGATATGGCAAAACATATTTGTTTAATGTCCAGAACTGAAAAGGGAAAACAGATTAGACAGTACTTCCTTGACTTGGAAAAAGCCTGGAATACACCAGAACAGATCTTTGCGAGAGCATTAAAGATGGCTGATAGAACAATAGACAAATTAAAGACAGAGAAAGCTGCATTGATTGAAGATAATGAACGTATGAAACCTAAGGAGATATTTGCTGATGCAGTAACAGCGAGTAAAGATTCTATTCTGATTGGAGATTTAGCAAAAATTCTTAAGCAAAAAGGAATTGATATTGGTCAAAACAGACTGTTTCAAAAACTCAGAAATAACGGATATTTAATCCAAAGAAGAGGTCCAAGTTGGAATATGCCAACACAAAAGAGCATGGAAATGGGATTGTTTGAAGTTGAAGAAAGAACGATCACAAATCCGGATGGAACGACAAAGATCAGAAAGACTACAAAGGTCACTGGTAAAGGGCAGCAGTACTTTATTAATAAGTTGCTTGCTGCAAGCTAAGTGAAAAAAACAAAGGCATCCGGTTGATCTCTGTCCGTAGCAACCAACAACCTAAGATTGTTGTTAAAAGTCGTAGTAATAGTCGTGGTAGTTGTGGGTTTCGGGATGATCTTAAGCGACAGGACGTAAAAAGATGATCACATATGCGGACAGAGATCAGCCGGATGGACTGAATTATATACCACAGTAACTATTAACCGCATAAGAAACAGCCAGTATAAGCCATGAGCCTGCTGCCTAAGGCAGTGGGCAGAAAGGAGAACTGATGGCAGATTACAGCAAAGGATTTAAAAGACGTGTTGTACAGTTATGGATCCAACATGGTATGTCAACAAATGAGATCAGCAGAACATCAGGTATCGATCGCAAAACGTTGATGAAGTGGTATAAGCGTTTTTACCCTGAGATAACAGGGGGGGCAAGACAAAACACGAAGGTTTGCAGTGGCATTATGTAGGCAATTGTGCCGGATACCATAAGTAAATAAGTAAAGGAGTACGATCAGACAGCTTAACTTTCTACCTGATTAAGATTTTTCGAGTAACTATTAACGAAGCAAGCAAACGTAAACATATTTTTCAGGTTTTTTGTATTTTTATTTTTCACAAACTAGATTTGGTATTACAATTTTTCAAATCACAGGAGAAGAATCACAGCAGTTTATATGATCAGGCAAAAATAAGGAGAAAGTGATCAGTATAAATGCTGTTTCAGGTAGAAAGTTAAGCTGTCTGAGATAGGTAGATAAAATGAGTAAACAAGATTATATAATGCAGGGCAGAAATGAAGGAATTGCATTCTGTGACAAAATAGCAACAGAAAAAGGATTAGAAGAGTTACAGAGAGTAACAAGACAGAGAAATCTTGCAGGGATTCGAACACTAATAGATCCAAGAGAACTTGATCAGGATTTTAAAGATGCAACGCTACAGATTTTAGATACTGTATTGATCATGAGTCTTATAGTCTTGAAAGATGAATTTGATTTCGGAACTAAGAGATTAGATCGATTCAAGAAAAGATTCAATGACAAAACAGAGTGTTTAGAAACAGGAAATGTGACATGGATCGATATGATCGAGCAGGTCAGAGAAGAAAACAACATTAAATTAGATCTTAGAAAGAACGATGTAGTGATGGCATGGAGGAGAAAATAATGGTAAACAAGAAAGAATTTAAAGGCTACATCTGTGAGATTACAAATAAGCCAATCAGAGAGATGAGATTATGTCCAGACAAGCAGCAGAAGCTAAAGGTTCGGATCAAGTGTGATGATAGTTGTATTCATTGTGAGAAGGAAGTGATTGATAATGACCGACGAAGAAAAAAGAATGGTGGAATTTAACAACTACATAGATGGCTTGATTAAATTTATGAATGGGGAAAACGATGACTTTGAACCGATTCCGATACCAAAAGAAGTTGATGATGAAATGCAGAAAGACAGTTTCTATTAATTGTTAAAGAAAGTTAAGGAGAAAGAATTATGGCAAAATTTAATATCGAAGTAGAACTTGATTGGATGGAAGAAGATTCCTATTCAATTGACGAAGAATTAA
>OJNI01001616.1_pt1 | contig 12872 bp, 10 predicted proteins | sample 1597441 | NCBI WGS metagenome assembly OJNI01 (sample SAMEA2452131, study PRJEB22498) | human gut metagenome | reverse complement strand
CTCCCATTTGAATTATCTCGCCGCTTAATCTTATGGGACTTTTAACCATCCTGCTTCTTGATACCGGCTGATTCCATTCAAGGTCTAACACTATATAATTCATAACCAATTCCCTTCACAGTAAATTATTGATATTTATTTTGTATATCTTTGGCAATAGGAGCAAGCTGGGATACAAGGTTATTCATATCCTCAAACATAGAACTCTTGGTTGTTCCTAGGTCGTTGGCACGCTCAATATGTGCAAGCACCTTCTGTAACTGCTGTTCCTGGTCATCAAAGCAGTCTTTAACATCTGAAAGTCTTTTTTCAGAAGACTGTGTAACCTCGCCTATCTCCTCCTGAACCTCCTTAGCTCCGTCTGCTGCTTTTATAATCTGTTCAAATACTCCATATGCTGCATCTGCATCTTCAACATTCTTTCCAAATACTGACTGTGATTCCTCAATATTATTATTAAGCTGTGTTGTACCCCTTTCTACCTCAGAGATACTTCCCTCAACTGTGCTTACAAGTGTCTTTATCTCCTCTGCAAGGTTCTTGACCTCGTTGGCAACAACCGCAAAGCCCCTTCCCTGCTCTCCTGCTCTTGCCGCCTCAATGGAAGCATTGAGTGCAAGCATATTAGTCTGATTCGCAATTGCTATAATCTGCTGCATACAATCTTTAATCTGCTGTACAGATACCTGAACACCGGCAAATGCACTCTTTATCTCATCAAAACTCCTGCTTACTTCTTTTGAACTATTCTTTAATTCATCTACCTTTTTCTGTGCCTCTCCTACAGAGTCAACAATTTCATTTTTTACACCGTCAAAGCTTGTTGCAATCTGACCTACATCAGCAAATACAGATGATAATTCCTGTACCTGGTCTTTTAATCTTTCATTCTCTTTAGTTGCAAGCACAAATGCTTTCTGTATATCTGCCATCTCATCAAGTGATTCTACTTCCCTCTCTGCAAGCTGTTTCTGATATTCAATAATACTGTCTGCAACGTGTATGACTGGGTGCATATCTAAAGTTTCTTCTTGTGCCGATATAACATTTTCTTTCTGTGTTTTTAATTTTCTGCCAAACATATAATATCCTCCTCTTTACGATATTTGCTGTCATTTTATGAGTATTAAATTTACTTCATTTGCAAAATGGACTTTAAACAGTAACATTTATTCAAATACTACACAAGTCATTGTCTGGTTAACAAACTGCTGGTTGTAATGCTCCCCATAACCTATAAGACCAGCGTGGTCTCCTAATACGGACATAGACTTAAGATATGTTTCAAAATAATGCTCCTGTGAGAAGAGTAAATATCTGAATACACAATTAATAGAAAATACACCTGATATGTGTGTAAAATCTTTCTTTATCTGATTAATAGTATTTTCAACAACATGGGATATATCCTGTAATTCGAGTAATGTAAGAACATCAGAATCATTAACCTGGCGATAACACTCAAGCTTATCTCCAACAACTTCTTTAATAGATATTATACATATATCCTGACCATTCATCTTACCTAATGGATTCTTAAATGTCTGTGTCGCCATCTCCTTATCACCAATATTTAATATATCCTGATATACTTTTCTGGCTGGTCTTCCATTAAGCTCTCCTATAAGATACTTACTTCGGTCAGTCTTAGATGCAATAAAACGGCAAGCTGGAACCTGCTTATATATATTTTCCTTATAAACCTTAATCTTACCATCATTATTACGAATAAGTGCATATGCATCAGCATCAGCATAGATCTTTCCATTAACTGATACTTTTCCTCCATCACCAGTTCCACCTACAAGTGATATATGCTTCTTTCCAAGAACGCTGTAGATTGTAGTAAGCACACACGCATCATTACCTGAACAAAAGTCAATACATATTGTATTATTCTCTGATGCAGCAACCTTATTTATATCTTCCTCAAGTCTTCCAATATACTTTACAGGCATAGTCGAAGCCTGCTCAAGTACATTAGTCACTACACTTAAATTTCCCTCCATAGCAATAACTGCTACGCCATTATCCGCTACAACTGTCTGTCCTCCGTAGCTTCCTCCAATACAGCCAATGCTTGGAACACCTGGAAAATGTCTTTCCAGCTCTTCTACATGCTGCTCAAACTGCTCATTATTAGACATCAATAATAATAATTTTGGTGCAGTAATCTCACTTATAGCCTGTGCGAGATTACCACTCTTATCTACTCTGTATATCTGTTTCACGTTGTTCACCTTTCAAATAATTTTGATAATATTTTAGCGTAATTATAGTACAGCTTATTTAAGAATTCAACTATCTTGATTTTAAGACTTACGAATTACACTCCTGCAAACATATACCATTCTCCTTTGTCAGCTTAGACTTCCCCGATATTTTTTCATTATGCCATAATTTTGTGCGGTTTTCAGCACATATAAAGTTCCGCAAGGAACTTTTAAGATGAGCACTTTTGTGCTCGTTATACCATAATGTTATGGCAATTATATTATTTATATTTTTCACTTATTGCCGATTCGATAGTATAATAACTGTCGAAATAAAAATATAAGAAAGGTCGGATATTTATGATAGAAAAAACAATATTTCCACGAGAAGAAAAAGCTGAGGTTTTATTTGATAAAATCTTAAGCGATAAGTGGGCATATAACAAGCTTTTTCAGACATTCTGTGATAATTTATTTTGCAATGACGATTCTGGTACTGATCTTTCGCCACTACAATTTACCGAGGCATTATTTAACTGCTACACTAACAAGGATTTATCTGCATTTCTTATGGCTATAAGCCAGAACACACTGTTTGACTTACTGAGAAATTCTTTTCTTATTCCATATCGCTTCAACGCTGACGGAAAACAAAATCCAATTATTATGACTGACGATAATGGTATTCTCTTACCAGAATATAAGAATACTGTTCACGAAAAAGACTATCAGCATTTTTATAACATTTACCAAAATCTTCATAATAATAAGAATATCTTTCTTGCCAAAGCCTACAGATACAGTCATATATATGGCGATGACCCATCTATTATTGAACAGCAGATTATTGAAGAAAATACAGGCATACTGCTTATCCGTGAGCTTCCTGACACAGTAAAACTTAAAGAAACTGAAGCCGAAGCCTACAGTGCTGTATGGGACCTTATGCTTGAACTTGAGAAAAATCTTCCTATGGCGTATATCTTCTATGGTCAGGACTCATATATAGATAATAACAAGCATTTTGATGAGTTGGGAATATTCCTTCCTAATTCTATCTTTTTGAAAAATCTTGAAAATCACGTTAAGAAAGCTGAGGAGATTATATATGCCAAAGACTAATTATATAGATATTATGGAAAAAAATCATATGGAGATACCTTGGCACGACTATACCAATGCTGACAGCAATGCACTGATTTCCGATGCTGACCTTATCGAAAAGGCTTCTGTTATCGGACGTGTCGGCTTGATTATGCTCTCGTGTGGTACTGGTGCGTGGCGTGTGCGTACATCTATGAACAGACTTTCCAAGGAGCTTGGCGTAACCTGTACTGTTGATGTTGGACTTATGTCTATTGAATTTAACTGTTTTGATGGAAATGACTGCGTATCCCAGTCACTCAGCATAGCTAATACAGGTGTCAACACATCAAAGCTTTACCGTATGGAGCAGTTTGTCGATAACTTTCCAAACGAAGAAGCTCATCTTACCGGTGAAATAATTCATAAACGTCTTGATGAAATTGAACAGATACATACCCTGTATTCACCGGTCAAGCTTGGACTTGCCGCCGCTCTTGCGTGCTGTGCGTTCACATTTCTTCTTGGTGGCGGACCTATTGAAATGCTTTTCGCTTTTATCGCCGCCGGTGCAGGTAATCTGATAAGAACCAAGCTTATTAAACACCATTTTACTTTGTTTTTAAATATAGCTGCTTCTATATCAGCTTCGTGTCTTATATATGCAATACTGCTTAAACTTGCCATTCTGCTGTTTAACATACCGTCAGTACACGAAGCCGGATATATATGCTCTATGCTCTTTATAATACCCGGATTTCCATTTATTACAAGTGGAATTGACCTTGCCAAGCTTGACATTCGTTCAGGTATTGAAAGACTTACTTATTCAGCAATCATAGTTCTTGTGGCAACTGTATTTGCGTGGATTATGGCATTAATTCTTCATTTACAACCTGAGGAATTCTCCAGCCTGAATATTGGCAATATAACTCATCTTATTTTAAGATTAATTGCAAGCTTCTGCGGTGTATTTGGATTTTCAATTATGTTTAACAGCTCTATTCCAATGGCGGCAACCACTGCTGTTATTGGTGCTATTGCCAACACACTCCGTCTTGAACTTGTTGACTTTACTGCAATACCTGCTGCCGCTGCCGCATTTATCGGAGCTGTAACTGCTGGACTGCTTGCTTCATTTATAAAAAAATATAATGGTTATCCACGTATATCATTAACCGTGCCTTCCATTGTTATTATGGTTCCTGGACTTTACCTGTACCGTGCAATATATAACTTTGGAATTATGCCACTGACAGAAGCGGTTTCGTGGTTCACCTCCGCAGTTATGATAATAATAGCACTTCCACTTGGACTTATATTTGCAAGAATTATAACTGACCGCACCTTCCGTTATTGTACATAATAATATAATAACAGCCGCCAGCTTTATTGTAATATGCTCCTGTCAGGTAAACATATTATTATACTGGTGGCTGTTATCATATTATTAATTATCCGTCCGTTGCTTAAAATAACCTGTCAATCTCTTTCCACCCTTCGCACCTCACAAATCTGTCATCAGGAAGTTCTTCGTGTATGTTCCAAGGGCGGTTAAACACTGCCACCTTACAATTATCAAAATGCATAACGTGCTCAAAAGCTGACGGCGAATCCTCTATTGCAAAATCAAATGTCATATTATAAAGCTGCTCTAAAGTCATATTATATGCATAGTCCTGTTTACTGGTTTCACGACCATATTTATCAACACAGTATAATGGAACTCTTTTAAGATTGTGTTCATCAAGCCATTTTCGTGATGGCTCATACGAATTAAAAGGTCTTCCCGTGATAATATAGATTTCGTGGCCTTCATCAACCCATTTATTAATAGTATCTGCTGCCCCTGTAGTTTCCTCATAATTTAACAGATTCTCTGGCAGATGCCCTGCTATCATCATCTCTTCATACTGTTCATCACTCAAATCAAAAGTCTTTTTCAGATTAAAAAACTGCACTTCACGGTAAGGCACATCAATTCCGAATAACTCTTTTGCAAGTTTTGTAAAATGTTTTGCTGTTTCACATAATACATCATCAAAATCTATATATACTTTCATTAGTATTTTTCCTTTCATCTGCACTTACCGTCATCTTCATCTCCTTCAGTTAATTATGTTTTTCTACCAGATGATATATTCTCTGATTGTCAGAAAGAGATTCCCTCATGCAGCCAGCTATACTTTTTAGAATAACTTGAATCTTTTCACGCGTTCATTCATCTTATCTGCACCCTCTGCGAGGTTAATACTTATTGCTGTATTCTCTTCTGAAGATGCTGCAGTACCCTGTACCACACCTGAAAGCTGTTCTATTCCCTGTCCAATCTGTTCTAATGACTCTGCCTGAGTGTTAGCTTTCTCCATTGTGTTCTGTGCCATTTCTGCAAAAGAATTCATATCTGAAATAATCTGGTTAAAAGCTTCTGCTGTTGTTATTGTAATTTCATTTCCTTTTTGAATTTCAACTAAAGTCTTATCAATTAATTCTCTTGTATTAACCGCTGAATTAGCACTATCTGCTGCAAGCTTTCCAATCTGGTCTGCAACTACCGCAAATCCCTTTCCTGCTTCACCTGCCCTTGCAGCTTCAATAGAAGCATTAAGTGCTAACAGATTAGTCTGGGAAGCAATATCTTCAATATCGGTAATAATATTACCTATTTCCTTGGATATTTCTGTAATATGTTCCATCTCTGTCAGTAAAACATTCATTTTTTCTTTTTCTTCGTTTGCTTTGTTTGCAGAAGCCTTTACACGTTCAGATGCGTTCTTTGTTTCACTTGCTGTATCCACTGCAAGGTCAACAACTGTATCTATCGTTGCATTCAGTTCCTGGATAACTCCTGCCTGCTCTGTTGCACCATCTGCTAACGACTTCGATGCACTTTCTACTTCTTTCGCATTATGTGTAACCTGTTCTGCAATACTGCTTATCTCTGACAATGTACTGTTAAAACGCTTTAAAATATACAGAAGCGAATCCTTTAATTCTGAAAAATCACCCAGAAACGGTGTAATATCATCACCATTTCTTGTTAAATCACCCTGTGCTATGAATTTAACCTCCCGTGAAATCTCGCTTACATAATCTGAAAGTATATTCATAGCTTCCTTAAGCTTTGTAATTGTTTCACCAAACTCATCATCAGATTCATATGTAAGCATATCCACGTTAGACAGCTCACCCTTTCTAAGGCTGGCAACTGCCTCATCAATCTGACGTACTGGTTCTGTAATTGAGTCTGATATTATCTTTCCTATAATTGTTGCAATCACTGCAATCGCTAATCCTGTTATGATAATGACAATAAAAATAATTATTGTACATATATTAGCAATTACTTTTGCCGTATCTAATTCCGCCTGAAAATCATCGCGTACTGAATTTAACTTTTCTACAAATTCCTTATTACTTTCATACATGCTTCCAATCATAAGATTAGCAGCATCAGCCTGTTTGCCTTCTCTACTAAGCTTATATATTTTATCTGAGGCTGACCTGTAATCCTCCCATGCAGAGCTTGCCTTTTCATAATCAGCTTTACCTGCCTGTGCTTTCTTATTTGAATTAATTATTTTCTCTAACTTAGAAGATATATCCTTTATCTGATTCTCCATATCATTAGTTTCTTTTTCACAGGCTGCCATAGCTGCTGTATCTGTTTCTACAAGATGCTGATACTGTTTGATTCTATATTTAGCAGTTATTGTTTGTAATTCCTGCAGACACTCAAGTGAAGGAGACCACACTTCCGTAATACTATGTATAGTCGAACGAATCACTAATGTTGATACAAGTGCCACCAATACAAAAAAAGCTGTCATCACTAATACCGCCATCCGGTATACCTGCAATTTCGCTGAAACTTTTAAATTACCTATCCATTTTCTTAACTTTGCCATATAATTTCCCTTTCTTTTGTTTTTATTTGTTTAATAAATTTTTCTGAATCACATTACAAAAAACCGGGTAAAAACCTCATATACCCAGTCTCATAATTATTGTCCATCAGACATTGATAAAACTATCACAATTCAATTTTAAATGCAATAGAAATTTATACTTATTGATGTAGTTTTTGTATGATTTTTTTAAGAATGGATTTAGTTCCCTGTGCCCCCTTTTATTTTTTCGGTGTTCCAACTACTCATTTATATATTTTTATGGTGCTCACAATCACCATAAAATAAAAAATGCAGCAATGAATTTTCACAATCATTGTTGCAAGAAATTAATGTTCCCTGCGGGAATCGAACCCACAACTAGCGCTTAGGAGGCGCTCGTTATATCCATTTAACTAAGAGAACAAGCTCCGTATCAGGGCTTTTCAGCCTTCAGGCTACGGTAACCATTTTTATTATGTGAGCTTAACGCCACTTATTTAATTATATCACATCTGTCCATTTCAGGCAAATATTTTAATTATTAAACTTAACACTTCCCTGCAGCCATATCTGCCCCTTAAATCTCCTGCCAACAGCGGGTTCTCCAAGCAGATGAGCCTGGTTAATGGCAACAGTCATATTAAGATCATTACATTCGATAACCATTATATATATTTTCTCTTTGGTGTAATGATTAATCTCCTCAGACAACTCAAGTATCTCGCCGACTACCTGATACTGGTCGCACTCAACGCCGCATGGCATAAATGAAGAATCAACTATTGAAAATACATCTTCCTTTACAATTCTGTGTGAAAGCTCATTGTATGTATCTATATCTTCTATTGTCAGGCTCTCTATTGCCGACTCGTCACCCTTCTTAGCCGCCTGTATAAGTCTTTGTCTGTCGTCCTTCTCCTTCTTCATTCTGACAGAATCTGACTTATTATTTCTTGTTGGAAGCATAATTATTCCGCCAAGTGACAATGCCGTAAGGCTTACCATTTTATTCTTTATTGGAATTTTATATACATAGCTTCTCGAATCTATATCGTAATCTTTCTGGTTAAGACCTTTTTCATCACAAATGTAATCCAGATAATCCATTACATTTTGCAGATAAAATATAAGGGTAACACCTGTCTTTGACTCATCACATACAACTGCATAGGATTCCTTATCCAGATGTCTTTCTATTGTAATCTCATCATTATCACATCTTGTTCTTCCAATAACAAATGGAAAATAATATTCATATATGAATTCTTTATCTTTAAATCTTCCGTATATGTACAAACCTGTAGACTCGCTTATTCTTACTATGACCGCACCACGGTTAAGCTCATTATTCTTTATAACAAGCCCCTTCTCCAAACTGTCCAGAATACCTGCGTGTATCATCTGCTCTTCAAAGTCCGAATCCACCTGCTCAAATCCTATAGCCTTTATATATAAATTCATAACAATCCTTCATTCCTGTATTACTCAGTATCTACAATAAACAGTGTAAGATACTCCATAAGATCTTTTTCCACCTCATCTTCATATAAAGATCCATCTGAATGTTTTAACATTTTAATTACCGGTCTGTCAGTAAACTTCTTATTCTGCCTTACAACAATGCCCGTTTCACCCTCACTTGTAATAACCTTAATTCCAACAGGATATACTGCTACTGTTTCAAGAAGCTTCTCTGCTATTGTTGCATCATATTTCAATCCCTGATTAGCTTTAATATACTCAATAGCCTCATATATCTTGAGCTTAGGATTACCCACACCACTTATAAGACTGTCAAAATCATCGCATAAAGATACAAGCTTAACTTCCATTTTCAGTTTATCTCCTTTATGAGAAAATGGATATCCCTTGCCGTCTATTCTTTCGTGATGTAAAAGTATTATTTCTTTAGCTATATCCGGTATCCAATCCTCGTCCTGAACAGAACTATACCCAAATATAGTATGCTTCTTATATTCTATTGCATCTTTAGTATTCATATATGTTTCATTGGTGTTCATATATGGTGTCTTAATGTATCTTAAACCTATGTCGTGAAGCATCGCTCCCATGGATACATTTTTAACCTGCTTATCACTCATTTTAAGTCTTAACGCCATAATTGTAGATAATGAACACACGTTGATACAGTGTGTATACATATCTGTTGATAAATTTCTTATCTCTGTTATATTGTTAATAACCTCTGGCTCTGAAAGCACAGATTCAATAATTCGTTCAGCCTCTAAACCTAATATTTTCAAATCCTGATTATGCTTGTAAATGTGTTTCTCAAGGACATTTTTAACAACTTTCCTCGAATTATTAGTCGTTTCTTCAACTTTATAGATATGTCTGTAATAACTATTACCACTATGCGATTTAGCTTTGCTATTGGATTCATTACTATCTATGTCCGATTTATTCAATTCATTATCGTGTAAGTTCTCTGCATTATGGCTGTCATTATTCACATTATCGCTGTCATTTTTATTATTGCTTTTATCTTGATAATAATCACTTTCACCACCATTATTATCGGTGTTACTGATGCCATCTTCGCTTACATTTTCTATTTCTTTATTGTAATTATTATCATTATCTATCCCTGTGCCATTACTATTATCAGAATAAATGTCATCGTCTTCACCCAGCTTATCATCTGTTCCAATAATTATATGACCATATTCACCAGGGTCAATTATTTCATCAGGATATTCTTTAATGCTTAGACTTTGTATTCCCAAATTCCTAATTCTGTTAATCAATTCTGAATTCAATACAACATCTGCATGTATAAGTACTGTGCCACTATCTGTCACTATAGGAAGGGCTGTTATCTCATTTCCCTTAAGATTTTTTACCTTAACCTGTTTCATACATACTCCATTTCCAGCATCTAAACTATCATAATAAACATCTAATATTATAAAGATAACACAAATTAATCTATATATCAAATAATATATAACAATTAAAAATATCCTGTATTGACGACAAATTATATGCACCTATATCATACTTTCCAGTACATATAATTCATCATCAACGCAGGATAACAATTATGTTAAATGTGTTTAACTAATTAACTTATTAAATTAAATACCTTGTGAAACCAAATATGTTATTAAATCAAATGTCTTGTCAGACTATATCTCTTGTTAAATTATATTTTGTTTCTTAATATTTAATTACTTGCTAAGTTCTGTCTTTCCACCCATATATGGCTGGAGTGCCTTTGGAATTCTAACGCTTCCATCAGCCTGAAGATTGTTCTCAAGGAATGCGATTAACATTCTTGGAGGTGCAACACAAGTGTTATTCAATGTGTGTGCAAAATACTTGTTCTTGTCTGGACCCTGTACTCTTATCTTTAATCTTCTTGCCTGTGCATCACCTAAGTTAGAGCATGAACCAACTTCGAAATACTTCTTCTGTCTTGGTGACCAAGCTTCTACGTCAATTGACTTAACCTTAAGATCAGCTAAATCACCTGAACAACATTCAAGTGTTCTAACCGGTATATCAAGGGAACGGAACATATCAACTGTATTCTGCCATAACTTATCAAACCACATTTTGCTGTCTTCTGGCTTACATACAACGATCATTTCCTGCTTCTCAAACTGATGAATTCTATATACACCTCTCTCTTCAATACCATGAGCACCTTTTTCTTTTCTGAAACAAGGTGAATAGCTTGTAAGTGTCTTTGGAAGCTCTTCCTCTGGTGTAATTGTATCAATAAATTTACCAATCATTGAATGTTCACTTGTACCTATAAGGTAAAGGTCTTCGCCTTCAATCTTGTACATCATTGCATCCATTTCATCAAAGCTCATAACGCCTGTAACAACATTACTTCTTATCATATATGGAGGAATACAATATGTGAAACCTCTGTCAATCATAAAATCTCTTGCATAAGAAATTACTGCTGAGTGAAGTCTTGCGATATCTCCCATTAAATAGTAGAAACCATTTCCCGCAACACGTCTTGCACTGTCAAGATCGATTCCATCAAAATTTTCCATAATTTCTGTATGATATGGCACTTCAAAATCCGGAACAACCGGTTCACCAAACTTCTCGATTTCTACGTTCTCGCTGTCATCTTTACCGATCGGTACAGATGGATCAATGATATTCGGAATTACCATCATATCTTTGAGAAGTTCTTCCTCTACCTCTTTTTCTCTTGTGGAAAGTTCTTCAATACGGGTTCCGGAAGCAGCTACCTGTTTCTTTACTTCTTCAGCTTCTTCTTTCTTTCCCTGTGCCATCAGTGCACCGATCTGTTTGGAAATTTTATTTCTCTCTGCACGAAGAGCTTCTACTTCCTGTTTGATTTCGCGATTCTCTTTGTCCAGTTCCAGAACTTTATCCACTAATTCCAGTTTATTATCCTGAAATTTGTTGCGGATATTCTGTTTTACAACTTCCGGATTTTCTCTCACAAATTTAATATCTAACATCTTGTTCCTCCTGAAATATTCTATTACATTATGTAATGATGTCAGGGTAAAATCTGGCAACAACTTTCCCCCTGATATCAATTTATCATATCATGTGCATTCCTGCACAAAACAGATTCTCTTTTAGTATGCTCTTATTTTCAGCTTTTAAACATTACTGTTCACTCCGTTCACAGTAACTTTTAAAAAACTTTATTCTTCAATATTATCCAGTCCAAAATTCACTGCCTTACGAAGTGCCTCTACTTCTTCCTGGCTGAGCATAACGTAGGATTCGCCTTTTACAATTTCTTTCATATACAAAAAACAATTGTCCCGGCTGTGTACTGCATTTAAGATAAGACCTGTATTCTCTTTGTCCAGCAAAGCCAGCGCAAAACTTAACTTTCCACCTACATCATCAAATGCGTCATACTTTTCTACACCATATTTATTAAACATTTTATCAAGATTCTTTTTGATAAAAAGAAGATCATGATCATGTTCTTCCTTCGCATCATAGAGCTTATCTATCTGAGCGAATTTTCTAACGAATACTTTTTCCAGAGACTGTGCATCTGAACCTTTCATGAACGTCTTATATTTACGTTCCAGACGGCTCAGGCGCATATTCATACTGATATTCCTTACCAGCAGGAAGATAGTAAGAATCAGCAGTATAATAATGATGATCCCGGAATCAATTCCAAGATTTTCAAAAATGCCACTCATATTACTGTCACTCCTAACCAATGGATTCGAAAAGATCTATGATTCTTTCCAGTTCATCCTTGGAATAATATTCAATTTCAATTTTACCTTTGTCATTTTTCTTTCTGTGAATCTGGACTCTGGTACCCATGATACTTTTCATTTTTTCTTCCAGACTCTCATATATTGCATCCTCAGCAGAACTGAATTTGCTCTTCTTTGCTGTTTTTGGCGGCTCCAGCATACGTTTTACAAGCGCTTCTGTTTCACGAACACTTAATTTCTCGTCAAAAACCTTCATTGCAATTGATTCCTGCTTTTCCTTATCTGCTATCGAAAGGATTGCCCTGGCATGACCGGCAGTGATCATCTCATCAATCAGCATCTGCTGCACTTTTTCGCTGAGTTTGAGAAGTCTCATTGCATTTGTTACTGCTGTTCTGCTCTTAGATACACGTTCCGCAACTTCATCCTGTTTTAAATTGAATTCTGTTAAAAGTCTTTTATATGCAATTGCTTCT
>OJNI01001609.1_pt1 | contig 12898 bp, 6 predicted proteins | sample 1597441 | NCBI WGS metagenome assembly OJNI01 (sample SAMEA2452131, study PRJEB22498) | human gut metagenome | reverse complement strand
CTCCCCCAAGAGTCCACATCGACGGGGAGGTTTGGCACCTCGATGTCGGCTCATCACATCCTGGGGCTGTATTCGGTCCCAAGGGTTCGGCTGTTCGCCGATTAAAGTGGTACGCGAGCTGGGTTCAGAACGTCGCGAGACAGTTCGGTCCCTATCTGTCGTGGGCGAAGGATATTTGAGGAGAGCTGTCCTTAGTACGAGAGGACCGGGATGGACGCACCGCTGGTGCACCAGTTGTCACGCCAGTGGCATAGCTGGGCAGCTAAGTGCGGAACGGATAAACGCTGAAAGCATCTAAGCGTGAAACCGACTTCAAGATAAGATATCCCATAGCGAGAAGCTAGTAAGACCCCTTTAAGACTAGAAGGTAGATAGGCTGCGAGTGTAAGTGTGGTAACACATTGAGCTAGGCAGTACTAATAGGTCGAGGGCTTGACCACAAGTAATTTTGGAGAAGCAGAGTTTTTATTCAGTTTTGAGGGTGCTGACGAGACAAGAAGTATATTGGCAGGGAAAAATCCGAAGAGTAAATTTCGAGAAGAGAAAATTAAAGATTAAAAAATGTGAGGAAAAATTCTGAAGGAGAAAAAACTGTTAGTATATGTAGAGTGTCAGTAAACTTCTAGTAAATTACTTTAAGTAAAGACTAAAAGTATATTTGCAGTTGGAAAGTCCTGAAGGTAAATTTCTGTGAAGGAATAAAAAGAGAGAAAAAACAGAGATTAAAGTTCGAGGGAAGAAAAAACGGTGAGTATATTTAAAAAGAGGATTTACTGAAAGTAGAGAAGGTGCAAAGCCCTCGAAGGGGAAGAGAAAGAACAGAAGGATGAGCACCATTAGCTCAGATGGTAGAGCACCTGACTCTTAATCAGGGTGTCCCGGGTTCGAGTCCCTGATGGTGCACCAAAGGAAAAGGCGAGAGAAAGAAGACGAGGGAAGGCTCGTTGGTCAAGCGGTAAAGACACCGGCCTCTCACGCCGGAAACACGGGTTCGATTCCCGTACGAGTCACCAAGGAAAAAAGATGAAGAAAAAGTATTGATAAAAAGGAATAAATGTGGTAAGATAAAAATAGTGAGGAATAGAAGTTGGTGTTGATGACATTGAGGGTCCACCCGTTCCCATACCGAACACGGAAGTTAAGCTCAATGGTGCCGAAGATACTAGATTGGAGACGATCTGGGAAAATAGGGAGATGCCAACATTTTTCATATATGGAAAATTGAAATATTTAAAATAGGTAAAGGTAAATAATCCTCCTTAGCTCAGTGGCAGAGCCCTCGGCTGTTAACCGAGTTGTCGTTGGTTCAAATCCAACAGGGGGAGCCAAAGAACCCCCGTAAGATGGGGGTTTTGTTATTCCCTCAAAAAGTTTAAAAGCAAAGAAAAGCTTTAATTTTTTATCAAAAGTTGATTTGCAAGCATAAGACGTGTAAACCGGAAAAATATATGGAATTTTCAAGTGCTAAAAGGCAGCAACAAGATTACATTGAAAAGACATCTAATGGTATTGAATACCGATTAGGTGTCTTTTTTTGTTACAAAAAATGAAGGAGTGAAAAACATATGCAAATATTTTTATTGATAGTAATTTTTATTTTAATAGTGATTAATTTAAAGCAGGCAGATGAATTAAGAAACCTTGAGAGAAAAACACTTGATGATTCGCAGTGCTGCGCTGCCGGTGGCAGAAGAAGTAGCACTGACGAATAGGAAGAAATAACGAGCAATGCGAAGTGCTCCAAGCGAGCAGTGCGACAATATTTCTGACCGAAAAGTTATTTGTAAAAAATTAAAACAAAATATGGAGGACAAATAATGGAATCAATTGAAAAAGCTTATCTTACACCACCGGATAACGAGGCTATCCCCGTTTTAAAATGCTTTTTTTGCGAAGAAGACATATGTGAGGGTGAGGATTATTATGTTCTAAATGGTTTTTATTGCTGCAAAGATTGCCTTGATATCCATTTCAAATTTACAGCTGAACTGCCAGATTGTGATTCGCAGTACTGCGCTGCCGGTAACAGAAGAAGCAACACTGACGAATAGGAAGAAATACAGAGCAGTGCGAAGTGCTCCAAGCGAGCAATGCGACAATATTTCTGACCGGTCAGCCGAACGTGCAGACTTTGAATGTCATGATTTGAAGAGTCGAGGTGAAACTTAAAATGGAAAAATCAGTATTTGAGACATTATTTTAAGTTACAGATGCGGAGAACTCGTTTATCATTTACATGAATTTCTTTGTGTCAATCTAATTCATCTCGGATTCTACGATATCCCATATTCGGATGTTCTATATGTATCTTTTGAATTTAAATAGACAACGTTTCGTCCTGCAGTTCGTTATTACTTTTTGGATGTTTTAGCTAGTGATAGTACGCAGAACGTGTAATGCTAAGATACTTACAAAGTTTATCTACTGGATATCCCTTGCTAGAAGATAATTATTTGATTGCTTTATATGCAGCTAAACGATGGATTAAAGATAATGATCCCTATTTTCAGTTCTTATAGACCGTTCTCCATTTGTAAATCCAGATTTTTTCTCTCAGGCTCAGCCATTCTATCGCGTAATTCTTCTGGTGCACGACTTGGTAATGATCCGGCTTGCCTACCACGACGATCTTCCAAACCTTTATTTCCCATTTCTTCGTAGCGTTTTGCCCTGTTACGAACTTGTTTATAGGAACATTGGTATTTCAATGCCATTGCTCCATAATTTTTATCATTTGCCATACATTCTGTAACTATTTTTAATCTTTCATAAAGTGTAGTTGATTTTGCTTTTTTCATGTAAGTACCTCCGGTGGATGTTTTTAATATTTCACCAGAATTATGCACCTGAAACCAATTCAAAAGTTGCGTGTGTGACCGAATTTTGTATTTTAAGCAAATATCATCAAGAGAACCTGTTCCATTAAGATAATCATTTACAGTAGATATTTTTGATACTTTTAGATCAATTGTTATCTAAATGAACTTGTAAATTTACGTGGGATTTTAGAGAGGACAGTTGGTAGAATTTCTGACATGACAAATGGATCAGTGATGAACATTTGGAGGAGAAAGCTACCTTGAAATAGAACTGGTGAGGGAATTTAAGAAGCTTATGAACCGAGTCTTTTAAAATGTAAATATTCTTTATCCTTGAAGATTTTAAATAAGATTTAAAAATTGATATTTTGCATAAATTATATAACAAAATGATGTCATTAAAAATATAATTTTTATGAGTTAAATCTTATATTAGGAGCATTTAGAATGCAAAAAGACCTAGAAAACCTGATTTTGGAGAAATAATAGTTCCTATAATAAAATAAATTTAAAAAAGAAGTCAGTTAGACATATAACTGAAGGTAGTTTGATTTTATAAACTATTTATGCTTATCACTCTTTTCTATCAAAAAAAATTAGATTTGGATTGTTTTTTAGAGAAAATTTAACTTGTCATTCTATGGTATTTACAAGATTGAAAATTTGTTAATTCCGTGAAAGATAAAATAATGAAGTATAATAATTTAAAGAAATAATAATATTTTTGGTGTTAGGATAATTTTAGAACAAGTAAAAGAAATAAAGAAGCAGCAAAGAAGAATAAAAGAACTAGAGACTGAAGCAACTTCGTGTTAAAGTGAAATGGATGGTTTACAGTTGTATATTGTATCTCTGACAAAACAGGAAGTTATTTAGTATAAGTAGTTGGGTTTAGTAAGTTTATTAGACTTAAATTTGAAGAAATGCTTTTACGAGCTGAATCGGATTTGATAGGTTTATTCAAAGTGTTGAAAAAACAGCCAAATAAGAATTATTTTAACTTTAATATACACTAGTGAGTTAACATGGTAGCAAATTGCTAAAAGTATGAGCGTAGTTAGAGATAGAGCGGAAAAAACTTAATAGTTTTTTATGTAAATAAAATTTAAAATAAAGAACCAGGCTTTATATTAAAGTGAAACCTGGCTCTTAAAATATGCAGATGGTAAAATTTTCGATAAATTAAGATTTTGCAAATAAATATAAATCTTTACCCCACTTAAACATGAATGAGGCTAAAGTTAAAGGTATCACGTTATAAAGATTTTGACCAATTATATTTAAGTTTTCATTTTTTGTGAAAACACTTGATACCTTAGCTGGAATGTTAATCCCTGTCTTTTTATAAAATGCATAAGATGGTAAGTATATTGATAAAAAAGAAATTAACTGAGCTATCTTAAATAATGGATAGAACATAATATAAGATTTGACATCGTTTATAAAAGCTTTACCAAGACATTTAGCTATATTTTTTGTGATATCCCATTTGGATGGCTTATAATGCTTATCATAATCTTCTGCAAAATCTTTTTGGACTTCTTTTAAATCTGTAGATTTTTTGTCATCGGTTTTAGAACTATTTTTCAAAACAATTTCTACATTTTTATCAGAGACAACATTGTTTTCCAGAGTGGTAGGTACATCGTTTACAAATGAATTATTTGCAAAAACTGTTAAATTTTGAGCAATAAAGATACTGCAGATTAATAAAATACTACATATTTTTTTCAATGATCTTCTCCTTATAATTAAAATAACTCTAGTTAATACCAAAGGTCTATTAAACCTCGTATTGCTGAACCATGATAATCTTCTATTTAGATTAGATACTTTTATGGGGATAATTACACCATGGATTATTTTCCAAAACATTCTTTTTATTGCCCACAAATCATGATCAGTTAATTTATCTAGCCTTAAAGAATTTAATCTCTGTCGAACTGCATTTCTCTTTCTCTAACAGTATTATCATCCACAGTAAGTATTTAATGCCGTGTCCCATTGCTTGGAGCAACATTTCTGATAATTGTTGTGCCAACATTTGTCATGCCTTTGAGAGAGTATCCTGGCGAGACTGTACCACCAGGCTTACTCCCAATTGGCATAATTAAAGCAAAGGAATTAAATACATAGCATTCATTGATAATAATGACTATGCAAGTAAAATCTAAATAACTTCATAATAACATTAGAATAATCCAAGACTATGCCAGCAGTTTATTAAATCTTGTATTGCTGAACCATGATAACCTTCTCTGTTTAAATTAGGTACTCTATGTGGGTAATTACCCCATCGATTATTACCCCAAATAATTTCTCTTGCTGCCCATACATCACGGTCAGTTAATCTATCTAATCTTAAAGCATTTAATCTCTGTCGAACGGCATCTCTTTCTCTAATAGCACTGTCTCTTGCTGCATTTGCTGCCGCAGTTGCTTGCCGAGCTGAGTCTCTTTCTCTAATAGCACTGTCTCTTGCTGCGTTTGCTGCTGTGACTGCCTGTCGAGCTGCATCTCTTTCTCTAATAGCACTATCTCTTGCCGAATTCGCTGCTGCAGTTGCCTGTCGAGCTGCATCTCTTTCCCTAATAGCACTATCTCTTGCTGCATTTGCTGCCGCAGTTGCTTGCCGAGCTGCGTCTCTTTCTCTAATAGCACCGTCTCTTGCTGCATTTGCTGCCGCAGTTGCCTGCCGAGCTGCATCTCTTTCTCTAATAGCACTATCTCTTGCCGCATTCGCTGCTGTAACTGCCTGTCGAGCTGCATCTCTTTCTGCGATAACTGTGTTTCTTGCTGTGTTTGCTGCCGCAAGTGCTTGTTGTTTTTCTTGCTCTTTTGCTGCAAGTGCTTGTTCAGCTCTTTGTCTAGCTTCATTTGAGGAAATTCTTTCTTGTATAGCTATTTGTCTTGCATTATTAGCTTCATCTTTTTCTCTAGCTAATTGCTCTTTTTCCTTAAGAGCTTTTTCCTGTGCATCTTTAATTGCTTGGGCTTTGTCTTTATTAGCTTTTTCTTCGGTTTCTGCAATTGCTTGGGCTTTGTCTTTCTTAGCCTTTTCTTCGGCCTCTGCAAGTGCTTGGGCTTTGTCTTTATTAGCTTTTTCTTCGGTTTCTGCAATTGCTTGCTCTTTTTCCTTAAAAGCTTTTTCCTGTGCGTCTTTAACTGCTTGAGTTTTTTCCTCAAGAGCTTTTCTTTGTTCTTCTGCTCTTGCGGCTTTAACTTTTTCTTCTGCTGCCGCATTAGCTGCTGCAAGTGCTTGCTGTTTTTCTTGCTCTTTTGCTGCAATTGCTTGCTCTTTTTCCTTAAAAGCTTTTTCCTGTGCGTCTTTAATTGCTTGCTCTTTTTCCTTAAAAGCTTTTTCCTGTGCGTCTTTAATTGCTTGAGTTTTTTCCTCAAGAGCTTTTCTTTGTTCTTCTGCTCTTGCGGCTTTAACCTTTTCTTCCGCTGCCGCACTAGCTGCTGTAAGTGCTTGTTGTTTTTCTTGCTCTTTTGCTGCAATTGCTTGCTCTTTTTCACTAAAAGCTTTTTCCTGTGCGTCTTTAACTGCTTGAGTTTTTTCCTCAAGAGCTTTTCTTTGTTCTTCTGCTCTTGCGGCTTTAACCTTTTCTTCTGCAGCCGCATTAGCTGTTGCAAGCGCTTGTTGTTTTTCTTGCTCTTTTGCTGCAATTGCTTGTTCTTTTTCCTTAAGAGCTTTTTCTTCAGTCTCTGCGATTGCTCGAGTTTTTTCCTCAAGAGCTTTTCTTTGTTCTTCTAACCTTGCGGCTTTAACTTTTTCTTCTTCTATTTTATTGGCAGATTCTAATTCTGCCTTTTTTCTCTCTAGCTCAAGCTTTAAATCAAAAGCGGTTTTTTCTGTTTCTAAAATATTGTTAGATACTCTTTCTAACTCCTCATTTGCTCTTCTCATTTCAGCTTCTGCCAGTTCTGCTTCACGTTTCCATCTATCGCGTTGATTTTTTAAATCTGCTATTTGAGCTTCCATTTGTCTTAGTCTAGCTTCTTTTTCTCTTATTTCTGCATTCTTTGCTTCTATTGCAGCTGTTTTTTCGTTTATTGCAGTTGCTTTGGCACTTATTGCATCTGCTTTTTCGTTTATTGCAGCTACATAAGCAAGCACCATTTCTTTTTGGGTCTCAAGAGCACTTTTTAATTCTTTTTGACTTTCACTGAGCTTTTTTCGGAGTCCTTCTTGGCTCCTAGTAAGTTCTTCTTGACTTCTAGTAAGTTCTCCTCGTTCTTCTTCTAATCTACTGCACTCTTCTCGGAGATTAGCTATTTGTTGAGCTTGTTCAGCCATTTCTGCGCTTGCTCTTTTAAAACTTTCTTCTAGCTCATTTACCCTATTTTCCGCTTCAGCTCGTCTTTGCACTGCTTCTTGCAAATCAAGAGTAGCTTGATCTAATCTTTCACTTTCTCTATTAAAAATTTCTGAAAGCCTCTCATATTCTTCAAATGCGTCATTTATTCGTCTTTCTTTAACCTGTAATTTTTCCCTTAAGTTTTGTATTTCTGTTTCTAATGCTCTTATTACATTTCGCAAGTTGTCGCATTCACTTGTTGTTTGTGTGTTTGCAGCTTCTTTTTCTTGTATCTCTCTTTTAAGAGTTGATATTTGTCTCCTTAAATTGTCTCTTTCCTCTGATGTTACTTCTGCTTGTGTTAACTGTCTTTCAAGCTGATTTAATCTTTCCTTTAACCTTTGGTGCTCATTACCAATTCGTCTTAAGGCATTGACTTTTTTTTCTAATTCTTTATTTGATTCTTCTAACTCTAGTTCTCTCAATTGTTTGAAAGCCCGTAGTTCATTTTGAGCACGGAGTAATTGTGCAACCAGATTTCGTATCCGAGGATCTCGGATATCCAGCATTCTTTCAGCATTGGCTCTAAATTCTGCACTTGTTCCTTCCAAATTTAAAAGACCAGTATGATCAGCTTCAGAGCGATGTCTAGTGATTTCGCCATTTAATCTAGCAATTTCACCATTTAACCTAGTGATTTCACCTTCTAACTCACGAATTCTTTGTAAAGCATTAGTTAGTTCTGTTGTATCCGCAGTTGCCTGCCGAGCTGCATCTCTTTCTGCAGTTGCTGCTGCAACTGCTTCTCTTCTTTTTTCATTTGTTCTACTTATTGCTCTATTTAATGCATCGTTTTCAGGGGTACCCCTGTTCACTTCTCTGCCACCAAGTAATCTTCTAAATAAATCGGAAATAATGCTGCGAACTTCAAGTTCTGGTCCGCCTGGTACTGGTTGTACTGCGACCGGCCTGTTGGCAGGTACTTCTGGTTGTGGAACACCATTTCTTCTTGAAATTTCACTTGCAACTGCATCTTCTCTGTTTTGCCTTATTCTATTTGCTGTTTCTTCCATTGCTGTTTGTTGTTCTTGAGTTGGTTCTTGATCTGGAAATAATTGTCTAAACGCATCGAAAAGAATGGAGTAATTACTAGGTTCACCACCGATTGTTATATTTGGTGTTACAGTTGGTGTTGGTATTACGAAGTTAGGTGGTGTCACAGCTCCAAAGCACTTCGAGTTCGTAATACTTATTGATGATAATGAGAATATACATAAGACTGATAAAAATTTTTTAAGATGATTACTAAAGTTGTTCATAAAACAATACCTCCTTAATTTTAAATTTTATGTTATATTTATTGCACGATTAATGTTTTTCTCACTTCCTTTACATTTAACTTTTAGATAAAACAGCTTAAAAACATCACATAAGATTGTTCATTTTAATGCAGCTCCTTTCTTGATTTAAATCTTAAAAATTGAATAATTAAGTTTATTTGAGTTTCAGCGAACATTGTAAAATGGAAATTTTTAAAGTAATTCAGTAATTGTTTTGACTTTTATTAAACACCGAATATCCTTATAATTGTATTATGTTACAATTAATTCCAAAATGCAATATATTTTCTCAAAATTCTCTATATTTTACATAAATTTAATTTGTAATTTTTGTTATTTGGCATGATACACATACACGCATGCATATCAGAGGTTTTTTGCAGATTTTATATAAACAATACACAAAATAAGAAAATATGAAATTAAATGATTAAATTTGCCATAATTTCCTTAAGGTTTATTATAAAATGATAGTATGGAAAGTTTTCCAAATTAATAATGAGATGATCACACTTTAAATGAAAGTAGAGTGTGATCTTTCATGTGTAGATTTAGGAATTCAGATTATGATAATACAAGCGGAAGCGGCAGATTTTGTGACATTGGTTTTTAACACTATAAAGTTTTTGCAATAAAACTTAAAGAGGTATAAAAGTGAGATAAGAGAATGCAACACCGCTGTAGATATTTTGTCAAGATACATGAAGATGATTATGTTTGCAAGAAGAAACCAATTGCAAAGAAAGATAGACAATACCGTGTTGCAACGCTAATGAAAATAATCACAACACTTTGAAATTGGCAAAATGGTGGTGAGTCTATCCATTACTTGATTTCCTTTCAGGGCACGGAATCCATGAGGACGCGCCGCGAGTTAAGATTACTGAAAATCAAAAGTTTAACGGCTCGCGGTTAGAGTGCAATGCGGGCGATGTTTCAGGGTTTAAAAATGAACTTTGTGTGCGATGAAAGGATAGCTTGCTGTCCATTAAAGCTATACTTACGCGGACAAATTTGTAAAAAATGAAATACCAACGCCTAAATATGTTATGAAACAGTGCGAGAAGTTTCTAAAAATCTGTGAAGGAAAAGATGAAAGATATTTTCTAGATTAGCAAAAACTGAGTCAATTTGATGATGTTTTAAAATTGCTTGTAATGCCCCGAGGCCTTAAAACCGGAAACAGCATTTATGAGTGCTTATGCGGTTATCAATGGATTTTATATGTAGCTGCACTTTGTGTTGTTCGCTAAGAAAATCCTAACCGTAGGATATATGAGACTGTTGTTTTAGAAATCGTGAGGAAAAGTTTTAAGACCTTTACGCTTGCAGCCATTTTCGTGTTGGTGCGGAGCCCGAGCTGGCACGTCGCATTGATGATTTTTACAGAATTTTTGAAAATATATGCGGTTGCGTGACACGTATATACACGTTAAACGAATATGAGTAGAGTATAAATATTTCAGCGTTGACCTAGGATGGAACAAAGCATTCGATGCAAATTATTGCAGTGTAAATAGTTACCTGACGGAGGCCAGGGAAAACGAAAATCCCAATTTTTTATACGGAATCAGCAGACTTTTCAGTTTCATAGAAATCGTGAAAAATTTTCTCGAAAAGTTAAAATATTATGAGTAATAAACTATAATTTAATTAAATAAAAAATTATTTTATACTAAATTTCTATTTTTGTAAAAATTTTGAAGGGGAGTTTTTTATGAAAAAGAAAATTTTATGCTTGCTTTTGGCTTTGCTGGTAATAAACTTATCTATTCCACACGTTGCGTGGGCAACAGAAAGTATTAATTCCGGATACTGCGGGGCTGAAGGTGACGGAAAAAATGTCCAATGGAACCTGGATAGTGATGGCACATTAACCATTTCCGGTTTGGGCAAAATGAAAGATTACAATACTTCTTTAGCACCGTGGCGTGCTTATCTAAGTAGCATCAAATCTGTTATAATTAAATCAAGTGTTACTTCTATTGGAATCTATGCATTCTGGGACTGCACCAGCTTACAATCTGTAACTATTCCTGGCAGTGTTACTTCTATTGGAGACAATGCATTCGTGAACTGCACCAGCTTACAATCTGTAACCATTCCTGAAAATGTTACTTCTATTGGAATGTCCGCATTCGAAAACTGCACCAGTTTGAAATCTGTAACCATTCCTAAAGATGTTAAATCTATTGGAATTTTAGTATTCTATTCCTGCTACAACTTAAAAACCGTTTTTTATAATAGTAAACTATTTTATACAGAAGACGTGTTCTCAGACGAAGTGACACTTATAGCATATGAAGTGAATGATCAGCAAGACGGATCTCGCACAAAAGTAAAACTAGTTAACACTTCAGAAAACGTCACCATCAAATGTGATGCAATGGGAGACAGATACGAGATAATCGATAACGGTACCACTCGGGAGGATAAAAAAGTTACGATAGAACATTACTTACCCGATACTTGGGACGAAGGTGATGGAGAGAAGCACTGGAGAGTATGCACAGTTTGTGGAGCAAAGGAAGCGGCTGTTCATGACTGGAATGCTGGAACTGTCACAAAAAATCCGACATGTATAGAAGATGGAACTAAAAGCTACACATGTAATGCATGCGGAGCAATGAAAGATGAGACTATAAAAGCAGCAGAACATAAATTTTCCCCGGAATGGAGCAGTAACGACACTCATCACTGGCATGAATGCAGTGCTTGTTATGAAAAGCAAAATGAAGAAAAACACACTTTTGAGCAAAAAAGCGATGAGGGCAAGCACTGGGAAGAATGCAATGTTTGTCATGAGAAGCAAAATGAAGGCCAACACACTTTTGAGCAAAAAAGCGATAGTACCAAACATTGGAAAGTATGCAGCATATGTAAAGAAGTGACGGAAAGAGGTAGGCATAATTTTATTGAGGATACTATTGGCGCAATGGAAAACAAACTAGGCGGCACAAAATGTACTTGCACAGACTGTGGGTACGTATACTGGAAAGACTTCAAGAGGGGGGGAAAAATGGCCACTCAGATTTTTATGCCAAATGATGAGGAAATTCACCGTTATTGTGAGCGTAATGGTTTAATGGTAAAAGCGGAAGTTGATGTTGGTGGCAAAAAGTTGGAAGTATTCTTACTAGACCCTCTTGGAGTGTTAAAGAAAAACGATAGCGATGTTTTGGGCATATCAGTCACGTATGTTAAAGAAGGTTTAGCACGTTACAATGAATTGATGAGCCTGCTTGATGGTGATTATCCCATAGAACATATAAATTTCTTTGAAGTACGTCCGAAGGTTAATGAGGAAACTAAATATGGTCCACTTGACTCAGTTTATATGATGTACGAAATTCCGGAGGGTTGGGACGAAAGTGATCTTGAAATGATTTTGGTTCAAAATGGTGATGACCAAGAATTTGACGAAGAGGTGGTAGAAATGAACGGCAAAAAATATTTAGTAATGTGGAAAAACCATTTCTCACCTTACGCTATGATTGACAAGTTAACGGACGAAGAAAGAGCTGCATTGATTGCACAGCAAGTTGAAAGTATGGACTCAACAAACTCAGGTGAAAGTACAGACAACAGTAAATATTTAGCAAATCAAGTGAAAACTGGCGACAATAGTATGAGCACGGTTTTAATGTCTACGGTTATATTGATTACTGCAGGTTTATTTTTAGAAGTTTGCATAAAAAGGAAAAGATTTTGTTATACAATTTTAACTGATTAAAAGGCATGACATCGAAAACTCTATAAAAGCAAAAGCCAGCCGTTTCAAAACGGCTGGCTTTTCACTTTGTTCAAACTTAATATGACAAATCCCTTATTATAATTATCTTAAATACGCAATATGTGCGATATTAATGTTGCACATATTAAAAGTGGAGGTGAAATTTTATGGCATGTTCAAAAACATTCGGAGGGACGATAAAACTTGAGGGAGAAAAAGCGTATAGAGAAGCAGTTAAGCAAATAAATTCAAATCTTCGGGTTTTAGCTTCGGAAATGGGAAAAGTGACCGCAGAGTTTACTAAAAATGATAAGTCTACAACTGCCCTCACCTCTCGAAATAAAATTCTAAATGAGCAAATTGAAAAGCAAAAAGAGAAAATTTCTGTTTTGAAGAATGCACTTGCACAGTCCAGTGAAAAGTACGGTGAGAACGACAAGAAAACTAACAGCTGGAAAGTTTCATTAAACAAAGCAGAATCAGAACTTTCAAGGATGGAAAGCAGTTTAAAGGATGTCAATTCTCAATTAGAAAAATCAAAAACACCGCTTGATAAGCTAAATACTGAGCTTTCGGAACAAGGTACAAAATTGAAAGAGCTACAGAAAGAATATAAAAATATCGTGCTCAGTCAGGGCAAAAGCAGCACAGAAGCTAAAAGTTTAGCATCTGAAATTAAGAGCTTAAATAATGACATAAGAGAAA
>OJNI01001596.1_pt1 | contig 12988 bp, 8 predicted proteins | sample 1597441 | NCBI WGS metagenome assembly OJNI01 (sample SAMEA2452131, study PRJEB22498) | human gut metagenome | reverse complement strand
TTATGGCGGCAGGAGATACTTGAACTTGACATTGTGCTTTCAGATCTCGGAATACTTTCCGAAGGGACAATTTATCAGATTTTGATCTCGATTGCAGGCCCCGATGGTGTCATGTGGTCGAAAAAAATCATATATACCCCCGAAAAAAAAACAGACGGATATCTTCCCTTTGCCGCAAATCTGATTAAGGAAAAAATATCGCTTCAATGTTTTGAACAGGGCGAATATCTTAATTGCGGTTGCAGCCATTATCGGAATTGCAGGCGCTTCCGGCATTCGTGTCGCTTCAAAAAAGAAACGCGGTTAATTGATAATTTGACTCTTTTTCAAGCGGGCGCTTTTCGGTTTCGGACAGCGCCCGATATCTGATTCTTTTTCCGTATGGGAAAAAGTAAAAATACACTGCATATACGTTTATATTAAGGAAAGGATATACACATCATGAAAAGAATCGTTTTTATTACCGGAGGTTCCTCCGGTTATGGCAAGGCAATGGCAGGGAAGTTTACAGAATGCGGTGATACCGTAATTATAGCTGCGCGTCATGATCAGAAATTGACAGAGGCAATGCATGAAACCGGATGCGCCGATAAGTTTGTAATGGATGTTACTCTGCCTTCAGATTGGAAAAAAGCGTATGCTTATATTATGGAAAAATACGGACGGCTTGACATTCTTGTAAACAACGCAGGTTCGGGAGTTGCAATCAAAGAGGTTGCTGACCAGTCAATAGAAGATATTGATCGCTGTATAAAGCTTAATTTGAATAGTGTTATTTACGGAAGCCGGCAGTTTGTTCCTTTAATGAAAAAACAAAAAAGCGGAACGATTATAAATATATCGTCTGTCTGCGCGCGTCAGTGCTGGCCGGCATGGAGCGTTTATGCCGCTGCCAAAGCGGGAGTTTTAAATTTCTCTAAAGGACTTTATACCGAGCTTCAGCCGGACAATATACGTGTGACGTGCGTTATTCCTGCCGCAGCGTCAACCGGATTTCAGAACGGATCGGGGATAGACGAAGTAAATAACATTCTTTCGGTTGATGATATTGCAGATACTGTGCTTTATGTATGTAATCTGCCTTCAAGAGCCGTCGTTGAAGATGTTACCGTTTGGGGGATAGATCAAGTGGTTAATCCTCTGTAAGAAGCTACCGCAGAGTTTTTTGCATGATGAAAGATGTATTATGTTATTGGAACTTCAAATAATGAAAGAGTGTACTCATGAAATATAAAAAATTCCAAATAGCTGCTATATTATTATTTTTATTAATGCTGTTTCCATACATTCGGTTGAATGTTATGGCGGAGGACGAGCCTCTTGTTTGTATCAGGGCGGTTCAGATTAATGATTATCAGGTAGTGATTGAATTTTCCGAGCCGGTAAAAATAAATTACTACGGTGTAAGCTCCGGTCCTTACTATGCCGTCCGTATGACCGACAGTTCGTGGGCGCTTCAGAAATCAGAGGAAAATCAGTATCTTCAGTGGACGGGTACCGTTACCTACGCCGACAATATTCATGACAGGCTATTGTTTACCATAACATCCGACCGCGCCGGCGCTCAAAGCGTTAGCGAGATAATGGAGTATCAGGGCGAACTTGCGTCCTATTCAAATCTTCTTGTCACAATGTGTATCGAGGAAGTGGGATCTCCCGCAACGGCAACAGTCAATAACATTACCTCGGCAGACGGAATGAAATTTTTACAAGCCAATCTCACCGGAGGAAACGACGGGGTATATGCTGTTATTGAAAAAGATTTTTCATATAATATTGACTTTTCGAAAGTTGAACTGATACCTAATGGACGCGTACAAGCAGACGTTTATGTAGAGCGAGAGAATATGTCTGTTTCGCAGGGGGATACCATGCTTAAAACAGAAGCAACCGATGATGATACTACTGAAATTAACAGTAACGGGAATATCCCTAAAATAGCAATACTGTCAGCTATTGGTTTGCTTTTGCTCGGAACACTGATTGCGATCATGTTCATATTTATGAAAAAGGGAAAAAGAAAATGAAATATATTAAGCGCTTCATAGCATCGTTTTTGTCTGTCGCTGCAGCTTTTTCTTTAGTTTGCTGCAGCGACAGCAATATCAATAATAACGGAGAAACATCAATGGAATCTACGAATAATACCGAGGAAATGAACTCATATCAACCGATCTATCAAGATGACGGATCAGTTGAAACGGCTGAAAAATGGCTGAGAAGCAGAATAGAAAATAATGGTTTGTTTTCTTTCAGATATGACGGAGAAGTGTTCGGCAATTTTATATCTGCGTGGGATAAAAAAGTTGATGAGCGTACGGATGACGACGGAAATAAGCTTTTTGTTGTGACATATGATTCACCCGATAATATTACCTTCAGCGCTGAAATCAAGCTTGATACTTTGTTTGCTTCAATTGAGTGGACATGCTATTTCAAAAATAATTCTGATTCGGAGTCAGCAGTGATTTCAGAGATTCTCCCTTTGGATTATTCCGTTGAAGTGAAAGATGCTGTACTGACAACGACAAAGGGATCAAAAGCGCAACAAGATGATTTTGAGCCTGTATCCGTTAATCTGAATGATGGGAAATACAGTATGTCATCTGAAGGAGGACGTTCTTCCTCAGGCGCATTCCCGTATTTTGATCTTTCAAACGGTATTTATGGTGTACTCGGCGCAATCGGCTGGACGGGAGACTGGAAAGCTGAATTTGAGAACGACGGTGGAAGTGTAAATGTTACAGCCGGTATGAAAGAAACGCGGATAGCTCTTTTCAGTGGCGAGGAAATGAGGACTCCGTCCTCTGTTCTCATGTTTTTTAACGGCGATCAGGATGCGGGCCATAACAAATTCAGGCAGCTTATTCTTCAGTCGTATACCCCTTCGGATGAAACAGGTGCTCCCATTACCGCTCTTCCTTATTGTATAAACGTTTGGGGAGGCTCCGGAGAAAAAAGTATTCTTGAGACAATTGAATTATGCGAGCGGCTCGGATTGGAATATGATACTTTATGGATAGACGCCGGTTGGTATTGCAGCACAGTGACATCGGGCTCCAGTGATCTTTCGTGGTATAATCAGCTCGGAAACTGGGATGTGAGCGAATCAATATATCCCGATGGATTCCGTAATATATCAGCCAGACTCAGTGAGCTTGGTAAAAATCTTCTTTTATGGTTTGAGCCGGAACGCGCGATGCCGGGAACTCAGATAGTAACAGAGCATCCGGAATATTTTTTGCCGAAACAGTCAAGCTTTTATCTATATAACTTTGCCGATAATGAGGCAACCGATTATATGATTAATAAAGTATCCGCCATTTTAAAAGAAAATAATATCAAATGGTATAGACAGGATTTCAACTGTTCCCCTGCAGATACATGGAGAAATAATGATTCTGCCGAGGGGGAAAATAGAATAGGAATCACCGAGATAAAATATATCACAAATTTATATCGATACCTCGATACGCTCCGACAATTAAATCCTGGACTCATGATTGATAATTGTGCCTCTGGGGGAAGAAGGCTGGATATTGAAATGATGAAGCGCTCTGTGTCGCTTTGGAGAACAGATTATAATATAACCAAGGGCTCCATTACCGACGGCGTCCGTATGAGTACTTACGGACTTTCATGGTGGCTTCCGCTTTCAGCGGGAGGATGTTCGTCTGAAGGAAGAGTTACGGATTACCATTGGAGATCTATGATCGCATCCGGATTGGTTCTCGGCGCTGCGTCGGTTAGGAGCAGCTTATATCTTCCCGGAATTGAGCAGTATCAGCTTTGCAAGAATTATATTAACGGCGACTATTATATTCTTTGCCAGGGAAGTCAGGATAATTTAAAAAGTGAATATGCAGTTTATGAATATTACCGCCCTAACGAAGAAGATGGTTGTCTGATTGTATTTCGTCCCGAAGAATGCAGTGTGTCGAAGAAGACAGTCAAGCTTAAAGGATTAAAATCTGATACTGTCTATGTACTTAACATAACGGAAACAGGCGAAACGGTTGAAGCTACCGGTGAAGAGCTTATGACGATCGGACTTACGCTTAAGCTTCATAAGTCAAATACCTCGCTGCTGATTCTCATAGACAAAAAAGCATAGCCAATAATTCAATCTGAATTAAGGGAACCACTAAAACCTCACTACCCCAAAACGGTTCGAGATGTTTTCCATCATTCGTCACAAGAATCCTTGCTGGATTATGCGCTGTCTGCGGAATTTCTGTTTAAACTGACGAAAAAATCTCTTTGCAGTCTGTGAGCAGAGAATTATTAGTGCTACCCTTAATTCAGTACCGCCGGGTTCACGGCTTGTGCCCAGACGGCATATCTGCTTGTCCGGTTTCCTCATACTTCAGAAATTTCGTTGGCAGAGGAGGTATTCCTTCCTCCTCAATTGATATTGTTTGACGAAAACTATGGCTGTGCATTTGTACCGCCGTATCCAGCGTATCGCCTTCGACAAAGAGTGTCGGTTACACCGCTTATCCTCTTTCTGCCCGGTTTTCGGTGGTGCGAGCACCGCTACAGGCATTGTTGCGTTCTCCGAAGCGGAAAACACCTCTGTTTTACAGAAAACTCTATTTTGAGAAAGGATTGTATAATTGGTCTTCTGCGAGGATTTAATATACAATAGGTTATTATGAAAAAAATTCTGCTTACAATTATTTTGACAGTTTTGCCGATTTTAACTTTAGTTCTTGTCTCATGCGGTAGAAACAGTCAAAAAAATAATTTACCCGGAGACAGTTCCTCCGGTGATAACGGCGTGATAATGGAAAAATACGACGATAATTATACCGACGGAATTTGTTTATCTGAGTGGCTTATGCGTGCCGATTCCGACGATATCGGAATGCAGAACGGTTGGTATCAAAAATATACTGCGCTTGGATGGGATAAAATCAATTTTCCCGGAATGTTTGATTATGAAAAATGTATATGGTTTTCGGTAAAATTTAATGCTGATCTCGATATAAATAAAGGAGAGCGTGTGCTTATCCGCTTCTCCGGAATGCCGTATTATACCGAATACTGGCTTAATGGAGAATATGTTGGGGAGCATACGGGACGTGTAGGCGCTTTTACTTTTGACATTACCGATTATATAAAGCAAGGTGAGGACAATCATATTGCGGTACGCTGCATCAACCCGAGTTCGGAAAATGATATAGAAGGATTGAAGTACAATAATATAGGTTTATCCTTTTCTTCAAATCCCAGAGTTCAGGAACCTGTATATATTTATGTCAAGCCTGAGGTATATGCGGAGGATGCTGTTATATATACCGATTGTGAAAACGGAACAGTTGATGTTGAACTGACCGTCAGAAACAGTGGCGATGAAGCTGCCGATGTAATGATTACGGGTTCTCTTTTTGAAGATGGAAAAGATATGTCGCTTGATAGAGTAATAAAAACGATTACGGCAGATCCGGGTGTTACATCACAAAAAATAACTCTTGAGCTTAAGGATTTCTGTTATTGGAGCCCGGAAAATTCGTTTTTGTACAGAGGTGTTTTTACCATTGAAAATTCAAACGGTAGGAGCGACACTGTTTCAAGGAGCGTAGCTTTCCGTACCTTTAAGGTGAATGACGACGGTTTTTTTGAACTCAACGGTAAGCCTTACTACATTAAAGCCACTTTTTCGGGAAATGTTGTGGAAATGTCCTTTGACAACGGCGAAAACATTGATTATTACTATAAAATGATTACCTATTTAAAATCCTGCGGCTTTAATACGATTCGTTCTCTTGATTGTGTTCCGCTGCCTGAGGTCTTGGATATGTGCGACAAGCTGGGAATGCTTGTATACAGTGAGCATCCTATGGCATGGCATAAAGTGGACGATGAAGAAGGGCGTGTTGCCGGTTTATTTAAGGAATCGGTAATTGCCACCCTGAAAACGCTCCGTTCTCATCCATGTGTGGTCATGTTCGGGTTCCAAAACGAAACTGATGTTGTGTTTTCCGGAGCCAACAAAACCTCAGACATATATGAGACCATAAAATCGGGTCCCTCATGGGCTCGGGACTATGCGAAAGATATGGTGTTTTTCTTATCAAGCGGTCGTTTTGACGGCAACCTGAGCTTAGGTTCGGCGTCAAATCCGGGAAGCTATACTTGGGATGGCTATATGGGCAACGAGAGCGCTGATGCTTCCGATGAATTGATTTCTCAGCATATCTCAAATACCTATTCCAGAGATATGGGAGATATCCACTATTATCCTCTTCAGCCGTACGGATATTCAGTATATCAGGCATATAAGGATCTTGAAAGCTATAAAAAAGGCGTTCTGCTGTCTGAGGCGGGCACCGGGAGCTTGTATGATATCTTTGCCATTACCGCTGACAGAGAGTTGAACGGGCAACCGATACACAATGTCTATCCTGCTCAAATCTCGGATTTTAAAGCATATTATGAAAACTATAAACTGGATTATATATTTTCTTCTCCCGAAGCAGTAATCAGAGCAAGCAATGAATTGTCCGCAAAGCAGCGCTTCCGTTTGCTTACCTATATAAGAAGTATCGGTAAAATAAACGGATATTTTATGACAGGATTGATGGACAACAACGGATTGGGTGAGGGAATAGTCAATGAATATGCGGATTATAAGGATGGTTACAGCGAGGCTTTGTCGGAAGGCTTTGCAAATCTTCGCTTTTGCGTTGTGACGGATTCTTTGACCTATTACATAGGAGATACAATATCGTTTGATCTGGTTGTATCTGATTTATCGCTGATGCTTGACGCTACGAAAGAATACACTGTGACAGTCAGTATCAGAGGAGAGACGGGAACGGCTTGGCAGAAAAATTATACATTTAAACCGGTTAATAATTCCTTTGTTACCGATATATGCAGTGAATCGGTTGAAATTGATTTCGATTCGGGAAAATATATAATTAATGTCGAGTTTGTATCGGGAGCTATCGCTGAGTGTACCGATTACGAAATTCAGGTATTCGATCGTGATAATTTGACCGATATAAAAGGTATAACGATTTATACATACGGTATAAATAATGATGTAAAACAATATTTATCTGATTTCGGCTCAACCGTCAAGGAGTATATACCGGGAGATAAGATATCGTCATCGGTTGTATTAATTGGCGATATTCGTCCGAACGATGAACAGCTAACAAGGCTTGTTGAGCTTGCGGACAACGGCTGTCATGTTATTTTTCTTTCAAAAAGTTCATATATAAATGAAAAAGGAACCATTAGAACACAATTGGGAATTTCCGGTTCAATTATGCGCTATAATAATTGGTTGTATCATGGAGAAAGTATCGTGTATAAGAACAGCGTCACATCAGGACTTGATAATGGATGTCTCATGGACACGCTGTATTATGAATGTATTTATTCTCCGGATTATATTTACAAGGCAACCGCACCTGATGATGTGTCAATAGGTGCTATATCTCTCGGTGGAAATGATGTGGGCTTAGCCTTTGAATTTCGCGGAGGGTATCAGCTCGGAACATATACAAGGGGAAAGGGCTGTATAACAATAAATTGCTTGAACTTAACGGAATATTTAGGCACTCCTGTTGCAGATACCGTTTTCTGTAATTTGCTGGTATATTATCAATAGTACTTCCTATGGTCGAATTCTCAACAGCAAAAGCTGGTGAGAAATGCTGTAAGACAATATCCTGAATAAAATCAGCAGGTCTTCTGAACCACAAGTCAAATAATATTTTAGCGAACGACAAAAAGCTGTAAAAGAAAAATGAAAAGAGATAAATTTTTCGTCTTTTTTCTCCGAGAGGAATTCGTCTGTATTTAATTGAACTTTTTATTTACGGTAAAGTTCAGTAATCTTGCCGCAGTAAACGCAAAGGAATCAATGCTTGACCATCCATAGTTTTCTTTCGCTTTATTCCGAGGGGGGTGCGGAACTTCTTCCGTAATGACTTTTCCTGTCCTGTTCGTTCAGCGTGTCTTTTTTACTAAGAGCAATACCGCGCAATGATTGTTGTACAGCAGCGCCGCCGGATTTTTCATCAGACAATACAAATTGAGGAGGCAAGAGTGACTCCTCTGCTTACGAAATTTGTGAAGTATGACGGAAAAGATGCAAGCTAATGCGCAGTAAAGGCATTAGCCGTGCACCCGGCGGTGTTGTCTTAACTGCTACGAAAAAATTGAGGAAAATGAATACGAAAAGGAAGGAAAAACAATTCGGGGCGTTTTCGCAGAAAGAGATGAATACGGGGTGAATTGTAAATATTTTGTAAATATCGAGAAAACACTTGCAATGCGATAAATAATATGATAAACTATCCGGTGGTATAAAATACACACACGGTGCGGCTTCGGTTACAGAACGGGCGCCGTGGTGGAACAACCGAAGAAAGGATAACACAAAATGTCAGTAGTAACCATTAAACAACTGCTTGAAGCAGGTGTCCATTTCGGACATCACACCAGAAGATGGTGTCCTAAGATGGCGGAGTATATCTTCACAGAGAGAAACGGCATCTATATTATCGACCTTCAGAAAACCGTAAAGAAATTTGACGAGGCTTATATGTTCGTCCGCGACATGGCTGCCGAGGATGGAAATATTCTTTTCGTCGGAACCAAGAAGCAGGCTGCCGATGCTATTAAAGAAGAAGCTCTCCGCTGCGGAATGTACTATGTAAACGTACGTTGGCCGGGCGGTATGCTTACCAACTTTAAGACCATTAAGAAGAGCATTGCCCGTCTTAATGCTCTCAATAAGATGCAGGAGGATGGAACCTTTGATCTTCTTCCCAAGAAAGAGGTTGCTTCGCTCCTTAAGGAAATAAACGATCTTGAAAAGAGCTACGGCGGTATCAAACATATGGAAAAGCTTCCGTCTGCCGTGTTTATTGTTGATCCCAAAAAGGAAAAGAACGCTGTCGCCGAAGCGAAGAAGCTCGGTATACCGGTTGTTGCTATCGTAGATACAAACTGTGATCCCGACGACGCGGATTATATTATCCCCGGAAACGATGACGCTATTCGCGCTATCAAGCTTATCTCCTCCGTTATTGCCGATGCGGTTATCGAAGGAAAGCAGGGCGAACAGTTTGAAGCAGAAACGGCTGAAGCCGAGGAAGCTCCCGAAACGGAAGAAAAAAACGACGCAGAAACAGAGAAGGTTGACGAAGAAGCCTGATTGCTTGAATATCCGAAAACAAATCCGGAGTCGTTTTGATTCCGGATTTCTCGGGTAAGATACACTATATCACAGACATAGAAAGGAATAATAAAATGGCAGTAATTACAGCAAAAGCAGTTGCAGAACTCCGCGCAAAAACAGGCTGCGGAATGATGGAATGTAAAAAAGCACTCACAGAGGCAGACGGAAATTTTGATGAAGCAATAAAGCTTCTCCGCGAAAAGGGACTTGCTACCGCTGCGAAAAAGGCGGACCGTATTGCGGCTGAGGGTGTTGTAGATATACTTCGCGACGGTAAGACAGCCGCTATGATCGAGGTTAACGCAGAGACTGACTTTGTGGCAAAGAACGATTCCTTCATTGAATTTGTAAAAGGTCTTCTCAGAACAATCATTGCCAACAGACCGGCAGATGTGGAAGCTCTTAAGGCTATGAAGTTCGACGGAACAGATACAACTGTTGCCGATACTCTCGTAGAAAAGATTGCAACAATCAAGGAAAATATTTCTATCCGCCGTTTCCTTGTCGTCGAGGGACAGCTTAATTCTTATATTCACGGTCATGGAACGACAGGCGTTATTGTCAAGTTTGATACTGACGATGCCACTGCCGCAACTCCCGAATTTACTGAAATGTCAAAGAATGTAGCGCTTCAGGTAGCAGCAATGAACTGCGAGTTCGTTAATCGCGATGCGGTTCCTGCTTCCCGACTTGAAGAAGAAAAGGGAATTATCGCTACTCAGATCAAGAATGATCCCAAGAATGCTTCCAAGCCGGATGCCATCATCGAAAAGATGGCGACCGGAAAGCTCGGTAAATTCTATGAGCAGGTTTGTCTTGCCGATCAGGCATATGTTAAGGACGACAGTATGAGCGTCGCTAAATACGTTGATTCTGTTGCCAAAGAGCTTGGAGCCAAAATCACTCTTGTTGATTTCTTCCGTTATGAGAAGGGTGAGGGCATTCAAAAGAGAGAGGATAATTTTGCCGAGGAAATCGCCAATCTCGTTAAGTAATCTAACGGGAAAGGTGATGCAGATGTGTTAAAGCGCTTTTAATAAGAAAATGACGGCGTAAAATATGCATCTCGGGTAAAAAAATAACAATAGAAGCCATGAACTGACATCGCTTTTCAAACGATGTCAGTTTTGTTGTATGAAGCGGAATTTTTGTTTTGACTGACGAAAAAATCTCCTTGCCATTTGTGAACATTGAATTATCAGCGGTGCCTTTATTAAAAAGTTATTGCGGTCAAAATTTTTTCCATTTACCGTACTGTTCCGCAAATCAGATATGTCTCCGTCCGCATATTATTTCGAAGCGGTTAATGGCATTTATATTGTATTGATTGCAATCAATACGATAAATGTGTTAATAAGGCTTGAAAAACAAAGATCTTCATGATATAATTGAATATAATACATAAAGTATTTTTATGCTTAAGTGAAAATAAAAAATAGATAAGGATTTACTTTATAATGATCACAAGCCATGATGTTGCAAAGCTTGCAAAGGTTTCTCAGACCACAGTCTCCCGTGCTTTCAGAGATGATTGCTATATTCATCCGGAAACAAGGAAAAAAGTTTTGGAAGCAGCCAACAAACTCGGATATTTTCCGAATTATTCTGCCAAGTGTCTTAAAAAGAAGCAAAGCAAAATTATCGGACTTTTGCTTTCAAATTATAATAATAAATTTTACACAACAATCACTCAGTCTATAGAGAGCCATATGAATGAGAACGGTTATCGTCTTATGCTTACGTTTAGTGATGAAAAGCCGGATAAAGAACGTAAGTATCTTGAATCCTTTATTTCTTCAAGGGTGGACGGAATTATTTATATGCCCGTTTCACGTTCCAATGAGGATTTGGTAAAGGCGACCGCACAGTTTGATATTAAGGTGCTGCAGTTTACAAGAAATCTGTATGATTATCTTGATGCGTTTTTTATCGATGATGAGCTGGGTGCGTATATGGCGACAAGATATCTTATCAATATGGGGCACCGGCAGATTCTTATTATTGAAAGTGAGGTTAACCGAGGTGCTTCTTTAAAAGTAAAGGGCTATCAGAGAGCGTTCGCGGAAGCCGGCATGGAACTCAATTCCGGCAGTATCCTCTATCTCAACGCCGACGTTGATTCTACGAGTTCCATAGCATATTCGGCAAGTGATCTTCGGTCTACTGCGATTATATCGTCAAGCAGTATGTTTACTCTTTCCGCTCTTAAAGCGTGTCAATGTCTGAATTTAAGGATACCCGACGACATAAGCTTTATTTCCTATGATGATAATGAATGGCTTGATTTTATGCATATTGATTCGGTTGCACATCCTATGGACGAGATTGGAGAAATGATATCCGATTTTCTTTTGAATATGATAAACAGCAAAGAGAGCGCAGATGAACATAAACCTATAATCAAGATGATCAAGCCGCATCTTGTCGTTAGAAATTCTGTTAAGAGAATATTACTGTAATGTAATAAAGAAGATTGATCTGCATCATAGTAGCTTATTTTGACGATCTCTGAGAAATATGAATGTAAGTCATTATGGAAAAGCCTAAATGATTTTTTGCAGAATGGAAATTTATTTTGGCTTTTCCTATGCTTTTGACAGCTGCTGTTGTTCGCTTTTTCCTAAAGATGTGTCATAAAAGCGGGATAAGCAAATGCGGGAATTTGTACCGATGGTTAGGAGATTTTGAATTACTCTTATGAAGGGAACGAATTTCCGCATTTCTTGGCAGAAAACGGGAAGGCATTTTTATGTAAATAAATTCTTATTTATTTTCCTGTCAGCATCAACGAAAGAAATAACGTAACTTTTCCGAAAAGAAAGTGAAAAACGTTTTATAAGTTTTAATAAAATCAAAATCCGCTGAACCGTTATTTAAGCGAGAAATCCATTTGTATATCCATTCTTACAGTGCTCTATGGTATAAGAAAAGCGGAATATTTTGAACAAAAAGTTAATTTTGGGATTATCTATTGACTTATTCCTGTGAAAGAGCTAAAATAATATATCATGGAAGCGTAGCTCAGTTGGTTAGAGCGTTCGGTTCACATCCGAGAGGTCAAGGGTTCGAGCCCCCTCGTTTCCACCAACTGCAAATGTAGTTCAGTGGCAGAACACCAGCTTCCCAAGCTGGATATGCGGGTTCGATTCCCGTCATTTGCTCCATATTGCCGGGGTTGTTTCTTTAGTGGAGGCAGCCCCTTGATATTTTCTTTTAGCTTTAACATAGCTGTAATGTGAATAGAAGAAAATGAAAATAGATTTGAATATTTAGGGCAATGCCGCTGTGTTCACGGCTTACGCCTTGATGGCGTATTTGCTTGTCCATGTCCCGTCTACTTCACAAATTTCGTTGATGAGGAGGTTGAAAAATGAAAAATAAAAATGAGCTTTTGAAATCAGTTATACCCCTTATCTGTCAATGGTATGAAAATAATAAGAAGATGCTTCCGTGGAGAAATGATCCGACACCGTATCATGTTTGGATTTCTGAGATTATGCTTCAGCAAACGCGGATTGAAGCTGTAATCCCTTATTATGAACGTTTCCTTTCGGAATTTCCGACGGTGGCTTCGCTGGCTGAAGCAAGTGATGAACGGCTTATGAAGCTGTGGCAGGGACTTGGTTATTACAGCAGGGCGAGAAACTTAAAAAAAGCGGCACAGTGTGTGATGAATGAGTATCGCGGCGAAATTCCCGATGATGCGGAGAACCTTCGTAAGCTCCCGGGTATCGGGGAATATACGGCGGGAGCTATCGCTTCGATTGCTTATCACAAGCCGGAGCC
>OJNI01001589.1_pt1 | contig 13018 bp, 9 predicted proteins | sample 1597441 | NCBI WGS metagenome assembly OJNI01 (sample SAMEA2452131, study PRJEB22498) | human gut metagenome | reverse complement strand
TTTTATGGTTTCTTTCTGGTCATATGCAAAATTCAAATCCTGAATTCTAATTTGTTTGATTTCATTAAGTCTTATACACCCCTTAGACTGCTCCTTAATTTCTAAAATAGATTTTATACGTTCAAAGGATACATAAGCCTCTTGGTATTCTTGACCGTATGCCACTATTTCTTTTCCATATTCCAAAATCATATTAAAATATACTGAAATCATATAGAAATATCCTATTTGCATATCTCCAGTAAGTATCTTTTTTCCTCCAATCCAAAGTAAAATGCATACAGATATTGCCCCTACAATCCCTTCAAGATTTGCAAATGCCTGGATAGTCGCTGAAGAAAATCCGTATCGAAGATAACGGAGATACAGAATTCCTTCCGGGAACAAATGTTGACAGACTTGAGTTTGAGGATGTAAATGAAGCTCTGGAAGCAGAAGGTAAAGAACCTGCAACAGGTGAGCAGATCATCATGGGTATTACAAAAGCTTCCCTTGCTACAAATTCATTCCTGTCAGCCGCTTCATTCCAGGAGACAACAAAAGTCCTGACAGAAGCTGCTATCAAAGGTAAAGTCGATCCGCTGGTAGGTCTGAAAGAGAACGTTATCATCGGTAAACATATCCCAGCCGGAACAGGTATGAGAAAATACCGTGACATCAAGCTGAATACAGAGATGGAAATGGAAGACGAACTGGACTTTGAAGATGATTTTGATTTTGAATTCGGAGATGCAGAAGATGTGAAGCAGGAAGGTGCTTCTGATGAGGAAGCAGTAACTGCAACATCTGAAGACGAAGAATAAAATAGAACAGTTTATAAAGAGAAATCATTCACATGCGAAAGTGTGAATGATTTCTTTTTTATTGCCATGCGTTCGTAAGGAGCTGCCGGTGGCAGGTCCTGTAGATAACATCTATTAATCTTCTGACTTTTTAAAAAAAAGAAGTTTATGGATATTTATCAAAGAACAATAGAATAAATTGACTTTTATATTCAGAAAGTCTATAATAATTGTCAGTGAGAATCGGCGAAAAAAAGCAACAGATTCTGTCAACATTTAAGAAAGGTTGGGTTTCTATTATGGATCAAGGTAAACTTACAAGAGTATTAAAATCAATGGAGGAGCATGAGATTCCACAGATGATCATTTCTGATCCTGTTGCGATTTTCTATCTGACAGGAAAATGGATCTTTCCAGGAGAAAGACTTCTGGCATTGTATCTGAATGTGAACGGAAATCATAAGATGATGATCAACAAATTATTCCCACAGGAGTCAGATCTCGGAGTAGATATTATTTACTATGATGATATCGAAGACGGAGTAGAGATCTTAAGCAAATATGTGGAAAAAGATAAGACTATGGGAATCGACAAGACATGGCCTTCTAAATTCCTTATTCGTCTGCAGGAACTGGGCGGAGGAAGCAAATTCGTGAACGGATCTCCGATCATCGATTACATCCGTATGGTAAAAGATGAGAAAGAACAGGATCTCATGAGAAAGTCTTCTAAGATAAATGATATTGCTATGGACAAGATCATTCCATGGGTAGCAAAAGGATTAACAGAGAAAGAATTAAATGCAAAGATGCGTGAGATCTACAAAGAACTCGGATGCGAAGACGTATCATTCGATCCAATTACAGCATATGGACACGGTGCTGCAGATCCACATCATGTAACAGATGATTCAAAAGGAAAACGCGGAGACTGTGTAATCCTTGACATCGGTGGATTCAAAGACAATTATGCATCAGATATGACAAGAACTGTATTCATTGGGGAAGTATCTGACCGTGCAAGAGAAGTATACAATGTAGTATTAGAGGCTAACTTACGTGGTATTGCAGCTGCAAAACCAGGTAACAGAATGTGCGATGTTGACCTTGCAGCAAGAAACTACATCGAAGAAAAAGGATTCGGAGAATACTTCACACACAGAACAGGACATTCTATCGGACTGGAAGATCACGAGTTCGGTGATGTATCATCTGTTAACACAGATATCATCAAAGTTGGACAGTGCTTCTCAGTAGAGCCGGGAATCTACCTTCCAGATGAGAACATCGGTGTTCGTATCGAAGACCTTGTACTTATTACAGAAGATGGATGCGAAGTCCTGAATGACTATACAAAAGAACTGATTGTTGTACCAGAAGAGTAGAAGAACAGTATTGTATGCCTTCGGGGACAATCGCAGATAAGTCAGTAACAGCGTAATGCAAGAGCAGTGGAACAAAAAATGTTTCACTGCTCTTTTTATTTGTATGCATTATCGGCAGATTTTACACTTATTTACATTACTCTGTTAGTGTGTTAAAATAGCGATAAACAATATTATCGAGAAAATATTACAGGAGGGAACAAAGATGACAAGAGATCAGGCGTATGAAATCTTAACCAAATATATGAAAGGAGAACATTATATCACACATTCTCTGGCTGTGGAGGCAATTATGAGGGGACTTGCCAAACGTCTTGCACCGGATGATGTAGAATATTGGGGAATTGCAGGACTTTTGCATGATCTTGATGAGGAGCAGTGTGACTGGCAGCATGATCTTAGCGTACATGGACCGACATCTGTAGAAATCCTAAAGAAAGAAGGAATTGATGATCCGATCCTTTTCGGAGCCATTTGTGCACACAATCCAAAAAGCGGTGTAAAAGCTAAAACTAAGATTCAGTATGCACTTCTTGCAGCAGATCCGATGAGTGGATTTTTAAAAGCGGTTGCACAGATTTATCCGGATAAAAAGATCGCAAGTGTAAAAAGAAAATCCGTATTAAAGCGTTTTAACGAAGCAAGATTCGCAAAAGGAGCCAACAGAGATTACATGGAAAGTATTGAGTTTACAGGTTTGATGCTGGAAGATCTGATTGATATAGGTCTGGAAGAAATGTGCGCTATATCCGATGAACTTGGTTTATAAACGAAAATAATATAATATAAAAAGAAATACATCATTTCGCAGGCTACTTCAAAAAACGAAGAATCAGCTTTAATGATGTATTTCTTTTTATATTATTATTCGTAACGTTCGTCGATGACACGTTTGGTCTTTTTCTCGTTTCGAGGCAACAAGCCGATCTCTACTACTTTTACAAGCGGTGTAAATCCAATACGGCTTTTAACTTTAGAAGCAATACGTTTTGCGAGATCCAGGAAGTCTACGGTTCCGTTTGTCTCAACATAGATACGCATGGTATCTTTTCCTTCCAGATGAGAGATACGGATTTGGTATTCACTGGATACCTCAGGAAATTCTTTCAGGATTTCCTCAATCTGTGCAGGGAATACGTTGACACCTTTAATCTTCATCATATCGTCTGTACGTCCCATGATGGTATCAAGACGAGGGAATTTGCTTCCACAAGGGCAGTCTCCAGGAATGATACGGGAAAGGTCGTGGGTACGGTAACGGATAAGAGGAGCCCCCTCTTTTACTAATGTAGTAATGACAATCTCTCCAAGTTCACCGTCAGGTAATACTTCGCCTGTAACAGGATCAATAATTTCGATGTAAATATAATCATCCCAGTAGTGCATACCACAGTCATGGGAACAACTGATTCCAATTCCTGGTCCGTAGATCTCGGTCAGGCCATAGATATCATAGATTTCTATACCAAGTTCCTCTGTAATACGTTTCCGCATCTTTTCACCCCAGCGTTCGGAACCAATGATACCTTTTTTTAGATGAATCTTGTCTTTAATCCCTCGTTTTTGGATTTCTTCTGCAAGAAGAAGAGCATAAGATGAGGTAGAACCAAGAACGGTTGTTTTCATATCCATCATCATCTGTAACTGTTTATCCGTGTTACCAGGTCCCATTGGAATAACCATGCTGCCTAATCTTTCTGCTCCTGCCTGGAAACCGATTCCGGCGGTCCAGAGACCATATCCCGGTGTAATCTGGATGCGGTCCATATTTGTCATACCGGCCATTTCATAACAACGTTTGAACATGACAGCCCAGTCATCAACATCTTTCTGGGTATATGGGATGATGACAGGCAGTCCTGTTGTACCGGAAGATGAATGAATGCGGACAATTTTTTCTTCCGGGGCAGTCATAAGTCCAAGAGGATAAGCATTTCTCAGATCATTTTTTTCGGAAAACGGAAGCTTCTGAAAATCTTCAGCAGACTGGATGCTGGTAACGCCGGCTTCTTCTAATTTCTTTCCATAGAAACTTTCTGCGGAAAGAAGTGCCTTGATCTGTTTGTTGACTTGTGCGATTTGTGTTTCAGTAATTTGCATATGTATGCCCTCGCCTTTCTTTTGGTGTGCTCCTATATATCGATAATGCAGGAGCGGTTGGTTAATGATAGATCTGATTGTTATATATTGTAATTCAGTGCCCGGAGATTCATCTCGTGGAACTTCTCCGGAAGTGTCTGCTTCATAATGCTTTCGATTTCAGAGATGGTAAAATCCAATACTCCGGTACGGATGGCGGCTCCTAAAAGTACCATATTCAGTACCTTGGAGGAACCAATATCGCTGCATGCCTGATCAGCATTTACAAAGGTGAGATTCGGAACATTTGCTTTCAGGTAATCGAGCATCTGGGGGGCATCGTAGTCAAAACCACTTAGAGTAGCAGTAACAGGTTTAACTGCACGGGTGCTTACAACAACGTGTCCACCGGTTTTCAGGTAAGGAAGCATCCGGACCGTTTCACCAGGTTCAAATCCTATAATAAGATCAGCAGTTCCTGTTTCAATCATAGGAGAATACAGATCATTTCCCATACGAAGATGACTGAATACACTTCCGCCTCGTTGTGCCATACCGATCGTTTCGGCACTCATGACCGGAATATCTTTACTCATGGCTGCTGCTGCGAGCAGCTTGGAAGCGAGGACAGTTCCCTGACCACCAACTCCACAGAGGACAATATTTTTCTGATTATTCATGATCTTCACCTCCTGTAATAGCAGTTACCGGGCAGACCTGACTGCAAAGGCCGCATCCTGTACACATTGAACTGTCAATACAGACATTGCCGTTATTAAGAACGATAGCCGGGCATCCCAGTTCTTTTATACATTTTTTACAGCCGATACATTTGTCAGAGGAAACATGAAGAGGTGCGGCCGGTTTTGTGACTGCAATGCAAGGTGATTTGAAAATGATTGCCTTCACACCGGAACGCTCTGCCATCTTCTGTACGCATTCTACAGATGTATGCAGGTCTAATGGATTAACAGTTTCAACGTCTGTTACACCGATTCCGTGAAGTACCTGTTCGATATTGATTTTTTGGACAATCTCTCCCATAACAGTGTGTCCGGTTCCGGGATGAGGCTGATGACCGGTCATGGCAGTTGTGGAGTTATCCAGTACAATGAGTACCATATTGGCCTGATTATAAACGGCATTAACAACACCTGTGATTGCAGATGCAAAAAAGGTAGAGTCGCCGACGAATGCGAAACAAGTTGTATCGGGTTCAACTTTTTCTACCCCTTGTGCAATATTCAGTCCGGCACCCATACACAGACAGGTATCAACCATGTCGAGCGGCATGGCATTTCCAAGTGTGTAACAGCCAATATCCCCACAGAAAATAGTTTTCTTTCCCTTCATAGCTTTTTTGACCGCGTAGAAAGAAGCACGGTGCGGACATCCGGCACAGAGTACCGGCGGACGGACCGGAAGTTCCGGCGCTACAGGAAGTCCGGCGTCTTTCCGGTCGGAAAGGCCGAGAAAAGTATTAATATAGGAAGTTATGCTGTCTCTGGTATTTTCTCCGGCACAGGCAGTGTCTCCGCTTAGTTTTCCACGTATTTTTACCGGAAGGTGGTATTTCCCACAGATGTAGGTAAGTTCCCGCTCGATGACCGGATCTAATTCCTCCAGACAAAGAACTTCATCCAGACCAGTCAGAAATTCAACGGCCAGTTTTTCCGGAAATGGATGAGGAGTTGCAACTTTTAAGTTTTTTACCATACCAGTGTTCTTTAATGTTTCCATTGCATAGGTATAACTGATTCCTCCGGTTGCAATCCCTTTCTTTGAATCTTTAAATGCTTCGCAGGACGGATGAATCTTATTCTTGTCATAAGAAGAAAAGACATCTGATAATTCTCTGTTTCGCGCTTCGATCTTCTGGTGATTCATGAAAGATAATCTTGGGAAGATGACCCAGCGTTTGGAATCTTTGATGAATCCTTCGGGTTTATGCTGCGTAAATTCTTTCTCGTCCTTTACTGTGACGGAGGCATAGCCATGACAGACTCTTGTGGTTGGTCGTAAGAACACAGGAGTACCATATTCTTCAGAATACTCGAAAGCTTCCTGGATCATCTCATACGCTTCCTGAGCGGATGATGGATCAAAGCAAGGGAGTTTGGAAAATCTGGAAAAATGCCTGGTATCCTGCTCGGTCTGAGAAGAGATCGGGCCAGGATCATCTGCGACAAGAATGACCATTCCTCCTTTGATTCCAACATATTCCAGGCTCATCAAAGGATCAGATGCCACATTTAGTCCGACCTGTTTCATAGTTACCATTGACCGGGCTCCGGCATAAGCTGCTCCGGCAGCCAGTTCCATTGCGGCTTTTTCATTCACGGACCATTCTACGTAGACATCGTCAGGTCGGTTTTTGGCAACTGTTTCGAGCACTTCGGTAGATGGTGTTCCGGGATAGCCTGCCACAACATTGACGCCGGCGGCAACAGCACCGAGGGCAATGGCAGCATTTCCCATTAAAAATTCTTTATGCATAATTTCACCTCAAATTGAACTATTTCATTTTTAAATAGTATAATATGTTCGGTAAAGAAATGCAATCGTTTGGTAACGTGATAAAGTGAAAGAGCGAAATGATACAAAAAATAAGACAGCATCTTTCAGTTAACCAAGATATATGATAGAATAATCCTATTACCTGAAAGAATATAAATAAAGAAGAGGAAGAACTGAACATGAAAAAATATGACTATTTGGTAGTTGGTTCCGGATTATACGGAGCAGTGTTTGCACATGAGGCCAGGAAAGCGGGAAAATCCGTTCTGGTGATCGATAAACGCCCGAATATTGCCGGAAATGTATATACGGAAGAGATAGAAAAAATCCATGTACATAAATATGGTGCACATATATTCCATACAAATAACAAAAAAGTATGGAATTATATTACACAGTTCGCAGAGTTTAACCGTTTTACGAATTCACCGGTGGCTAATTATAAGGGTGAATTGTATTCACTTCCTTTTAATATGTATACATTTAATAAGATGTGGGGAGTAGTTACTCCGGAGGAAGCAAAAGCGAAGATTGAAGAGCAGAGAAAAGAGATAACAAAAGAGCCGGAGAATCTGGAAGAACAGGCAATTTCCCTGGTTGGAAGAGACATTTACGAAAAGCTGATCAAGGGATATACGGAGAAGCAGTGGGGACGTGACTGCAGGGAACTTCCGGCGTTTATTATCAAAAGACTTCCTGTGCGTCTGACATTTGATAATAATTATTTTAATGCGTTATATCAGGGAATTCCTGTCGGAGGATATACAAAGATGGTTGAAAATCTTCTGGATGGAATCGAAGTCCGCCTGAATACGGAGTATCTGGAGAATAAAGAGGCGTTAGATGCGCTGGCCGAGAAAGTTATTTATACCGGACCGATCGATGCATATTTCGGATATGAACTTGGAACACTGGAATACAGATCAGTAAGATTTGAGACAGAACTTCTGGATCAGGAAAATTATCAGGGGAATGCCGCAGTCAATTATACAGACCGTCAGACACCATGGACTCGTATTATTGAGCATAAATGGTTTGAGTTTGGAAAAGATTCAGAAGGAAATGACATTCCAAAGACTGTAATCAGCCGGGAATACAGTTCGGAGTGGAAACTGGGGGATGAACCATATTATCCGGTTAATGATGAAAAGAATGGTGCCCTTTATGCCAGATATAAAAAAATGGCAGAAAAAGAAGAAAAGGTGATCTTTGGAGGACGCCTTGGAGAATACAAATATTATGACATGGATGCAGTGATTGCATCATCACTGGAACTGTGTGAAAAAGAACTTGGAATGAAAGCAGAATAGTGATTGTTGAGTAAAAAGTATGCATATGTACGAAAGATGTCTTTGCACATATGCGTACTTTTTTGCCACTTTTGCTTGAACTTAATCCTGATACCAACTATAATGGTGGCAGTTACTTGATAACGGAATGACTAAAAATTTTTATTTTAGGAGAATACATATGGGAAGATATTTCGGAACAGATGGCTTCCGTGGAGAAGCCAATAATAATTTAACAGCAGATCATGCATATAAGATCGGAAGATTTCTTGGATGGTATTACGGAGAAGTAAAGCGTCGTAACGGTGATGATACACCAGCTCGTATTGTGATCGGAAAAGATACAAGACGTTCAAGCTATATGTTTGAATATACACTGGTTGGCGGTCTGGTAGCTTCGGGAGCGGATGCTTACCTGCTTCATGTTACGACGACACCGTCTGTAGCTTATGTGGCAAGAACCGATGGGTTTGATTGTGGTATTATGATCTCGGCAAGCCATAATCCGTATTATGATAACGGAATCAAGCTGATCAACGGTAATGGAGAGAAGATGGATGAAGGAACGATTGCACTGGTAGAAGACTATCTGGATGGCAAGCTGGAAGTATTTGGGGAAAATTATGAAGAGATTCCGTTTGCACATACATCTAAGATCGGACGTACGGTAGACTATGTATCAGGAAGAAATCGTTATATCGGTTATCTGATCTCACTGGGACTTTATTCTTTCAAGGGAGTGAAAGTCGGACTTGACTGTGCGAACGGAAGTTCATGGAACCTCGCAAAATCCGTATTTGATGCTCTGGGAGCAAAGACTTATGTTATCAATGCAGAACCTGATGGAACCAATATTAATAATAATGCAGGATCTACACATATTGGCGGCCTGCAGAAATTCGTGGTTGAGAATGGTCTGGATGTCGGATTCGCTTATGACGGAGATGCAGACAGATGTCTTTGCGTTGATGAAAAAGGAAATCTGGTAGATGGAGATGCAATCCTTTACATTTATGGAAAATATATGAAAGAGCGAGGCAAACTGGAGAATAATACAGTTGTTACAACGGTTATGTCTAATTTTGGATTATACAAAGCATTTGATGAGGCTGGAATCGGTTATGCGAAGACTGCAGTCGGAGACAAATATGTATACGAATATATGACAAAGAATGGCTGTATCCTTGGTGGAGAACAGTCAGGTCATATTATTTTCTCAAAATACGCTTCTACAGGAGACGGTATCCTTACAAGTCTTAAGATGATGGAAGTTATGATGGCAAGAAAGAAGAAGATGAGCGAACTGCTGGATGGACTTACCATTTATCCACAGGTTCTTGAAAATGTACGTGTGACAGATAAAAAGGCTGCTCAGGATGACGCAGATGTGCAGGCAGCAGTAAAAGCTGTTACAGAAGCACTTGGAGATACCGGTCGTATTCTTGTGCGTGAATCAGGAACAGAGCCGCTTCTTCGTGTAATGGTTGAAGCCGAGACAGAGGAAGTCTGTAGAAAATATGTAGACCAGGTTGTGGATGTTGTAAAGGCTAAAGGACATATTGCAAGTTAGAAAGATACATGAATGACACTGGAAGAATAGACTATATTAAGAATTTTTACAGGGAGAAAAGATAATATGTGTGGAATTGTAGGATTTACAGGCGAACATCAAGCAGCACCCATCTTGTTAGATGGCCTGGCAAAACTGGAATATCGTGGATATGACTCTGCAGGAATCGCTGTACGTGACGGTGATGCAGATGTAGAAGTTATTAAGGCAAAAGGAAGACTGAAAGTTTTAGCAGAGAAGACCAATGATGGAGAAACTGTAAAAGGAACTTGTGGTATCGGACATACCAGATGGGCAACTCATGGAGAACCGTCTGAGAACAATGCACATCCGCATAAAAGTGATGACGGAAATGTAGTAGCTGTTCATAATGGTATCATCGAAAATTATCAGGAATTAAAAGATAAACTTGTACGAAAAGGATATACATTTTACTCAGAGACAGATACAGAAGTAGCAGTAAAACTGGTAGATTACTATTATAAAAAATATGAAGGAACACCGGTAGATGCAATTAATCATGCACTTGTGCGTATCCGTGGATCATATGCACTTGCAATGATGTTCAAAGATTATCCGGAAGAAATCTATGTAGCAAGAAAAGACAGCCCGATGATCTTAGGAGTTGCAAACGGAGAATCTTATATCGGTTCAGATGTTCCTGCGATCCTGAAATATACAAGAGATGTATATTATATTGGAAACCAGGAGATGGCACGTGTCCGCAAAGGAGAGATTACATTCTATAATCTGGATGGCGATGAGATCGAAAAAGAATTAAAAACAGTTGAATGGGATGCAGAGGCAGCAGAAAAAGCTGGATATGAGCATTTTATGATCAAAGAGATCCATGAACAGCCGAAGGCTGTTTCAGATACTCTGAATTCTGTTGTAAAAGACGGTGCGATCGATCTTTCAGAAGTCGGACTTTCAGAAGAAGAGATTAAAGAGATCAGCCAGATCTATATTGTAGCGTGTGGATCTGCATATCATGTCGGAGTGGCAGCACAGTATGTTATGGAAGACCTGGCAAGAATCCCGGTACGTGTAGAACTTGCATCAGAGTTCAGATATCGTAATCCGATCCTCGATCCTAAGGGACTGGTTATTATCATCAGTCAGTCAGGAGAGACTGCCGACAGTCTTGCAGCCCTCAGAGAATCTAAGAAACAGGGTGTAAAGACACTTGGAATTGTGAACGTGATCGGCTCATCTATTGCGAGAGAAGCAGATAATGTATTCTATACACTTGCAGGACCGGAGATTGCGGTTGCAACAACAAAAGCGTACAGTACACAGCTGATCGCAACTTACACACTGGCAATTCAGTTTGCTAAGATCAGAGGTCAGATTACAGAGGAACAGTATACTGGATATATCGAAGAACTGAAGACGATTCCGGATAAGATCAGCAGAATCATTGAAGACAAAGAAAGACTTCAGTGGTTTGCATCCAAACAGGTGAATGCAAAAGACATTTTCTTTATCGGACGTGGAATTGATTATGCAATTTCATTAGAGGGAAGTCTTAAGATGAAAGAAATCAGTTATATTCATTCTGAAGCATATGCAGCAGGAGAATTAAAACATGGAACGATTTCTCTGATTGAAGACGGTACACTCGTTATCGGAGTACTGACTCAGCCGGCATTATATGAAAAGACACTGAGTAACATGGTAGAGTGTAAGAGCCGTGGCGCATATCTGATGGGTCTTACGACATTTGGGCACTATAATATTGAAGAAAATGCAGATTTCTCTGTATATATTCCAAAGACAGATCCACACTTTGCAACATCACTTGCAGTGATTCCGCTCCAGTTACTTGGATATTATGTATCTGTGGCAAAAGGGCTTGATGTAGATAAGCCGAGAAACCTTGCGAAGAGTGTAACAGTAGAATAGGTCCCGAAATTGTGCTATACTAATCCTAACCGTGAAAAAGACAAATGAATAAAGGAGAAAGAAGATTATGAAAACAGCATTAGTCATCATGGCTGCGGGAATGGGGTCTCGTTTCGGTGGTGGAATCAAGCAGTTAGAACCGGTTGGCCCGAATGGAGAGATTATTATGGATTATTCTATCCATGATGCAATTGAAGCCGGATTTAATAAAGTTGTATTTATCATCCGTAAGGATATTAAGGAAGCATTTCATGACGCGATCGGAAAGCGTATCGAAGGAATCTGTAATAGGTTGAACGTAGAATTCGCTTACGCTTATCAGGAATTAGATGATCTTCCGGAAGGAATCAAAAAACCTGTGGATAGAAGTAAACCATGGGGAACGGGACAGGCAGTTCTGGTGTGTAAAGACCTCATCAAAGAACCGTTTGTTGTTATTAATGCAGATGATTATTATGGAAAAGAAGCATTTGTAAAGATCCATGAATTCCTGATTAATAATTATACTCCGGAAAGATCGAAAGAACTCTGCATGGCAGGTTTTATTCTTGGTAATACTTTAAGTGATAATGGAACTGTTACAAGAGGAATCTGTGCAGTGGATGAGAATGATTATCTGACGGATGTTATGGAAACCTATGAGATCAAAAAAACAGAGGACGGAGCAGAATCACAGGGAAATAAAATAAATGTGAATTCGCATGTATCTATGAATATGTGGGGATTGACACCGGAATTTGTGGGACTTTTGGAAGAAGGCTTTGTAGAATTCTTTGAAAATATCAAGGGAGACGAAGCAAAAGAACTGAAAGGAGAATACCTGCTTCCAATCTATATTGACGAGCTTTTGAAAAAAGGAAAAGTAAGTGTCAAACTTCTGGAGACACAGGATAAATGGTTTGGTGTTACTTATAAAGAAGATAAACCTGTTGTAGTAGAGTCATTTGCAAAATTGATCGCAGATGGCGTATATCGAAAAGATTTGTTCTCAGATCTGCAGGCATAAAATCCGGAGTCAGATATCCGAGACATGGTAAAGAATCAAAAAGACAGGAAAAAATATGACAGAAAACAGGATGAAGAGAAAAAAGACAGGAATGATCTGGCTGATCTTTACGATCATCTGGATGTCAGTGATTTTTTCTTTTTCGGCTAAAAAAGCGGTAGAATCGGAGGGAATGAGCCATTCGGTAGGAAAAGAGATCGGGAGGCTGATAGTCCCGCAATTTACATCCTGGTCAGAAGAACGGCAGGAGCAGTTTGCGAAAATGATTGATTTCCCGGTACGCAAATGTGCGCATGCAACAGAGTACGCGGTCCTTGGTGTGCTGATACTGGGGACGGCGTATTCTTTTTCGGAAGACAGCGGGAAACGGTCCATGCTGATCTGCTGGTGTGCAGGTACAGCATATGCGGCAAGTGACGAATTACATCAGTTGTTTGTGCCGGGCAGGAGCTGTCAGTTCAGAGATGGATGCATCGATAGTGCCG
>OJNI01001583.1_pt1 | contig 13043 bp, 10 predicted proteins | sample 1597441 | NCBI WGS metagenome assembly OJNI01 (sample SAMEA2452131, study PRJEB22498) | human gut metagenome | reverse complement strand
TGACAAAGAGCAGGGTTAACGCTTGCGACACGGCGAATTGCCGTAGTTCTGTCGGGCATTCTGAACTCTTTTTCTTCATAGGTAATTGCGCCGTAAGGGCAAACCTTTTCACAGCTTGAGCAGCCGTTGCAAAGCATTTCGTCGCTGTGTGCAACGCACGGGTTGCAGGTGAGTTTATCCTTAACAAGAAGTCCGATAACCTTTGCCGCTGCGGCGGATGCCTGCGAAACGGTTTCGGGAATATCTTTCGGACCTTGGCACATACCAGAAAGGAACACGCCTGCTGTCGGTGATTCGACAGGACGAAGTTTTGGGTGAGCCTCTGTGAAGAAATCATTTGTATCCATAGATGCGGTGAGCATTGTTGCAAGGTGTCTTGCGCTTTTATCAGGCTCGACAGCGGCGGCAAGAACCACCATGTCGGCGTCGATATGAAGCTGCTCGTTTGCAAGAAGGTCGGAGGCTTGAACTTTAAGTTTTCCGTTTTCGGGAACTACCTTGCCGACCATACCCTTGATATAGTGAACGCCGTATTCCTCGACAGCTCTGCGATAAAACTCGTCAAAGTTTTTGCCGGGGGTACGAACATCAATATAAAATACATAAACATCCGTGTCGGGGTATTTTTCACGGGTGAGCATTGCGTGTTTTGCGGTGTACATACAGCAAACCTTTGAGCAATACGGTTTGCCCTTGCTGTCAACACCGTCACAACGGGAACCTACGCACTGAACAAAAACGATTGTTTTCGGATGCTTATGGTCTGACGGTCTTAAAAGAGTGCCGCTTGTCGGTCCTGCCGCGTTCATAAGTCTTTCGTATTCAAGCGAGGTAACGACATCGGGGCTTTGAGAATACGCAAATTCGTCAAATTTTTCAACAGAAATCGGATTAAATCCGGTTGCAACAACGATTGCGCCGTATTTCGCCTCAACAAACTCGTCCTTGGCATCATAATTGATAGCCTTAGCCTCGCAGACTGTTGAACAAAGACCGCACTTGCCCGTTTTAAGTTTTATGCAGGCTGTCGGGTCGATAGTTGCAACCTTCGGAACAGCCTGAGCAAACGGAATGTAAATCGCATGGCGGTTATCCATGCCGAGATTAAATTCGTTAGGTACGCGCTTCATCGGGCACTTTTCCGTGCAAAGACCGCAACCGGTGCAAATATCCTCGTTTACATATCTTGCTTTTTTCTTGATTTTGACAGTGAAGTTGCCTACGAAGCCCTTGACCTCTTCAACCTCGCTGTATGAATAAATTTTAATATTCTCCTGCTGTGCCGCCTCAACCATTTTAGGTGTCAAAATACAAGCCGCACAGTCAAGAGTCGGGAATGTTTTATCAATTTGAGCCATTTTGCCGCCGATTGTAGGTGATTTTTCAACAATATCAACCTCAAATCCTGCCTCGGCAATATCAAGCGCAGTTTGGATACCGGCAATACCGCCGCCGATAACAAGGGCTCTTTTTGTAACGGGGCTTTCGCCTGCCGTAAGCGGTGCATTGAGATGCACCTTTGCAATTGCGGCTCTGCCGAGGATTATTGCCTTTTCCGTAGCAGTCGCCATATCCTTATGTATCCACGAGCATTGCTCACGAATGTTTGCAATCTCGACCATATAAGGGTTAAGTCCAACGGATGCCGCCGCTTTTCTGAATGTGTTTTCGTGCATACGCGGAGAACACGAGCAGATTACGACGCCCGTAAGGTTATATTCTTTGATTGTGTTTTTGACAAGGTCCTGACCTGCCTGTGAACACATATACTGATAATCGGTGGAGAAAACAACGCCCGCTTCGTTTTTCAGGGTTTCGGCAACCTTGTGAACATCCACGGTACCTGCAATGTTGCTACCGCACCAACATACAAATACACCAATTCTTTGCATTCGCCGTTTTCCTCCTTACTTTGTATATTTTCTAAACGCACTGACGATAGCCTGCTGCGGCAAATCGTCATCAAGAATTTCGGGTATATCCTGCGGTTTAAGGTGGTTTGCACCCTGCTCGCGGATAACTGCAAGCCTTGTTGCCTCGACGATTTTTGCCGGCTCGACGCCGCGGGGGCATCTTTCAACGCAGGCAAAGCACGAAAGGCAGGTGTAAAGCGATTTTGAATTGAGCAAAGGCTCGATATTTCCGCTTTCAACCATATAAACAAACTGATGCGGATGATATTCCATGTTGTCAAACGAGGGACATGTTGCCGTGCATTTTCCGCATCGCATACATTTGCGAGCATTCACTCCGGAAATTTGAAGGATTTGCTCTTTTAATTCATTATTGTTAATCATAGAGTCCTCCTTATTTAACACCGAGAGCCTCGGCAAGCACCTCTGTGAAGTACTTAACCGGAATGTCGTAATCGGTTGCGTTTTTATTCAAATTATACATGCAAAGAGGGCAGGCTGTGATAACCATTTCTGCGCCGTTGTTAACTGCGTTTTCAAGCACAGCGTTTCCCTTCGCCGTTGCAATACTTTTGTTTTCGATTGTTGTATAGCCGCCGCAGCATTCGTTACGCATTGAATACAAAACCGGTGTTGCGCCGAGTGCCTTGATGAAATCCTCCATAATTGTCGGATTTTCCGGATCGTCCATTTGCATAACCCTGCTCGGTCTCAAAAGCAGACAACCGTAGTATGCGGCTATCTTTTTGCCCTTAAGCGGATTTGCAACTTTCTTTCTGATTTCGTCAAATCCCACAACATCTCGCAGAAGTTCAAGATAATGAATAACATTTGTTTCGCCGTTGTAGGGTGCGTCAAGTTTAAGATAATTGTTGACCCTTGATGCAATATCCTCATCGGTTTTCATATCATTGTTAACCTGCTTAATAACATTGTGGCACGCCGAGCACATTGTAACAAGGTCTTGATTAAGCTCCTTTGCCGTGTTCAAGGCTCTGACAGATGACAGCTTGGTTGCGATTTCATCCTTTGCCAACGGATAAACGCCGCCGCAACACTGCCAATCGGGCAGTTCCTCAAGCGTTACACCGAGAGCTTCGGCAGAAAGCCTTGAATATTTATCCAAGTCCTTTGCCTTTGTTTTCAATGTGCAGCCCGGATAATAACTATAAGTCATACCGCTATTCTCCTATTCCTATTTATCCCTTTTATCCCTGAATTTAATATTAAACCATCTGCTCGGGATGGAATACCTCGTCAAACCTTTCCTCGCTCAAGAATCCAAGCTCAATGCAGGCTTGCTTTAACGAAATATTGTCTTTATATGCCTTTTTAGCTGTTTTTGCAGCATTTTCATATCCGATATAAGGATTGAGCGCCGTAACAAGCATAAGCGAATTGTGAAGATTGTGGTTCATCTTTTCTCTGTCAGCCTTAATGCCTACTGCGCAGTTGTCGTTGAATGATACCATAACCTCGCTCAAAAGCCTTACTGACTGAGTGAAATTGTAAATGATGACCGGCATAAATACATTAAGCTCGAAATTGCCTTGAGAAGCCGCAAATCCGACAGCCGCATCGTTGCCCATAACCTGAACGGCAACCATTGTAACAGCCTCACACTGTGTCGGATTAACCTTACCCGGCATAATTGACGAGCCCGGCTCGTTTTCGGGAATTTTAATTTCGCCGAGTCCGTCTCTCGGACCGGATGCAAGCCAACGAACATCGTTAGCCATCTTCATAAGGTCAGCCGCAAGGGCCTTGAGTGCGCCGTGAGCAAATACAATCTCATCCTTTGAGGTGAGAGCGTGGAACTTGTTAGGCGCAGTGATGAACTGCTTGCCTGTAATTTCGCTGACTGCCTTTGCAACCTCAACATCAAAGCCTGCCGGAGCGTTAAGTCCCGTGCCTACGGCTGTGCCGCCGAGTGCAAGCTCCTTAAGCTCGGGAAGAGCGATTTCAAGAAGTCGTCTGTCCTTTTCAAGCGACGCTCTCCAGCCGCTTATTTCCTGTGAAAACTTAATCGGCGTTGCATCCTGAAGATGAGTTCTGCCGCTTTTAACAACATCGTCATTTTCAGCCTCAAGTCTTTTAAGTGTTGCGACAAGCTTGTCGAGAGCCGGGAAAACCTTATCCTCGATGCCCAAAACAGCCGCAATACTCATTGCTGTCGGGAAAGTATCGTTTGACGACTGGCTCATATTAATATCATCGTTTGGATGAAGAAGCTTTTTGCCTGCAATCTCGTTGCCTCTGTTGGCGATAACCTCATTTGCATTCATATTTGACTGTGTGCCCGAGCCTGTCTGCCAAACAACAAGCGGAAAATGCTCGTTGAGCGCACCGCTCATAACCTCATCGCACGCCTGCGAAATTGCCGCAAGCTTTTCGTCGGTCATTTTTTCCGATTTCAATTTGTGGTTTGCAATTGCGGCAGCCTTTTTCAAAACGCCGAATGCGTGAGTAATCTCACGAGGCATTGTTTCGATGCCTACTCCGATTTTGAAATTTTCATGGCTGCGCTCGGTTTGCGCTGCCCAATATTTGTCGGCAGGAACCTTAACCTCGCCCATCGAATCGTGTTCAATACGATATTCCATTATTCATTACCTCCGAAAAAATATATTATTAGAGTTTTAACTGTCCTTTATTATAAAATTATAGATTTAAGTATTCAAGAGTTTTTGTTAAAAAAATAACGATGTTATATCATTTTCGGATATTTCAACAAATTTGAGGATTTTTATTGTTAAAAATATAACAATTTGATGATATTTGTGTTTTGGTGCGGTAAAGCAATAAAGAAAAACAGCTCTGCAAATAAGCAAAGCCGTTTAAATCCAACAAAATTTTCCTTTTAAAATCCGAAGTCGATATAATCCTCTTTCGTGAAGCGGTGATATGTCACGCCGAAATCGTCATCGTCGAGGCAATAGTAAAATTCGTCCGGCTCACCGTCCTCAAAATAAATCAAATATTCAAATTCGCCGTTTGAAGTTTTTTCAAAATGAACATTTTCACCGAACGATTTAAACAGCGCAACAACCTTGTCAATATTGCAGTCGGGCTGTCTTATCGCATTGACAAATTGCACAATAAAATCGGTGTCGCTTAGTGAATTGTGCACAAGCTCAACTCCCTTTTCCGACACGGTAAGACGGTATCCGCCATCTGTTTCGGCAATTGAAATATCACCGAATTTGTCTTGTTTTTCGCGAGCGAAACGGTTTAAAAGCGGCACGATTTCGTCATCTGTGCAATCGTTGAGCAGGTGGCACAGTGACGGTTTAATATAGTTTATGCCGAGCGGCATTTTTTCATATCCGAGCTTTGCCTGCGACTCCTTAATAACGCTGACAATATTTCGCTCCAATTTATCAAAACTCATTTTCAGTCCTCCTTAATTCTTACAAAAACGCACATTTCGTTTTCGCCTCTGTTTCCCCAATTGCGGTACGGAATGAATTTGATTTTTGTTTTCTCATATGTGGGCTTTTCATAGTCATAATACAGCGACTCGTGTGCTTTTTCACGCAGACCGTTCACCGTTATGCAGTCGCCCGACTCGGAAAAATCGCTGTCGGCATTGACAATCAGCTGTTGAAGATCAGCACCGTTATCCACACCCTCAATGCAATAAACAACGGGTCCGCGACACAATGCGACCTTGCCGACATTTGCGCGCACATTGCTTGTGCAGGCGACAAAACGCGGTTTGAGTTCAAACGACGCATTAACTTTCGTTTCTCCGTTAACATCAATATAGGCATAGCCTTTTTTAATCTCATACGGTGCCGAAATTTTATAATTTTTACACCATGACGGAATACGAAGGGCAAGGCGCATGCTTTTTTTCGGATTTATTTTAATCTTTACACCGCCGTCTGTCAAATATGACGATTTAACGCAAACATCGGCATTTTGAGCGTCAATGTTTGCACCGACATATTGATGAATATAAAATGTGTCGCCGCTCTCGCTAAAGCAATATTCGCCGAGTGACGATATAAGGCGCGCCAAATTAGGCGGACAGCAAGCACAACCAAACCATTTTTGCCGAACAGGTTTAATATGAGCCTTGCGGCCGTCCTTGTGCGATGCCTCGGGCAACACCTCAAGCGGATTGACATAGAAAAAGCGTTTTGCATCCTCGCTCATTCCCGACAAAATCGTGTTATACAGCGCCCTTTCGGCAACATCGGCATATTTTGAATCGGGGTTAATCGCGCTCATTCGCATAGCGAAAAACACAAGTCCGATTGACGCACAGGTTTCGCTGTACGCAAGGTCATTCGGCAAATCGTAGTTAAACGAAAACGCCTCACCGTCAACAGTTGCGCCTATTCCGCCGGTGATATACATTTTCTTTGACCGGATATTGTCAAAAATTTTCTCACACGCCGCAAGCAATTCATCGTCGCCGGTTTCGCGTGCAACATCAGCCATACCCGAATAGAGATAAACTCCACGAACGGCGTGACCTACTGCCTCCGTCTGATATTTCGGCTGAATGTGCGCCTGATTGTAAAAATAATTATCGTTTACGGTTTTTTTGCCCAAAACAAGGTCATAATAATAAGGCTTTTTGCCGCGCTCGTCAACAAAAAACTCCGCCGTTTTTAAATATTTTTCATCACCAGTGGCACGATAAAGACCGACAAGTGCCATTTCGGCAATTTCGTGACCGGGATAGCCCTTGATTTTGTTCTCGCCGAAGGTGTCGCAAATCAAATCGGCAAAGCGGCACGCCGCGTCAAACAGCTTTTTGTTGCCGGTTGCGTCATAATATGCAATCGCCGCTTGAGCCAAATGCCCAAAGCAGTAAAGCTCGTGATAGTCCTTTAAATTTGTAAAAATTTCATCTTGATTATTGATGATATAAAGCGTGTCGAGATAGCCGTTTTCAAGCTGTGCAGAACAAATAAGGTCTATACACTTATCCGCTTTTCTCTGCAAATCATCATCGGGATGATTAACAAGTGAATACGCCACAGCTTCAAGCCATTTATATACATCGCTGTCCTGAAAAACCCAGCCGTGGAACGCATTTTTCGGTGCGCTTTCGTCATAATGCCATCTGTCGGCAGGATATTTAGGCGGCTTAACACCTTTTTTCATATTTTCAACGATTATTGACGCTTTTTTGAAATTTTCAAGGCAATAACTTTTTTCAGCACCTTCGATGTTGTCATTAAGTGCCGAAAGCTGATACGGAATCATCTCGCGGCGGACAAGTTCTGATTTTTCGAGCCAAAAATCGTCTGTCAGTGTGATACTATTAAGTTTGAGGCGATTTGAAAACAAATTTTTATCCATAAAAACAACCCTTGTAATATTTTTTCAATGCCATTTTATCATATAATGAACAAACGGTAAATAATTTTGTGATTTTATAGACAAAAAAATCCAAAGTGATAATATGGAATACATAAAATAAAAAGGAGGGCGCACAGCGCACAAAAAAATGCTTGAATACAGATATGACACCCAACTTCTCATTGAGGGCACAGGTCTTGACGAGGACGATATTCACGATTATTTTGTAGACAATTTTAATGGCGACTGCCTTATTGCGACAGGTGATGAGGATTTGGTTAAAATCCATTACCACACCAACGAGCCGTGGAAGGTGCTTGAATACTGCTCGTCGCTCGGCGAAATTTTCGACATTGTTGTTGAGGATATGGACCGTCAGGAGCGCGGACTCAAGGGCTGATATTTTTTGACAAAAAGAGAGCATTGCATACTGCATTATCGCAGTGAAAGCAATGCTCTTTTTATTTTAATCAAGTTGAGTATAAAAAACCTTTAGGATTGTTTGCATAAGGTAGTCTTCGTCGGGTGTAAATTCGGCGTGTGCAACATCCGGCAAAATCGGGTCGGCAGATTCGCTGAAGGTTCCCTTTAAGCGATACGATTCAAAATCGGTTATTCCCTTTGACAAAAGGAGCGAGCCGAGATATGTCACATTGTCGAGCTTAATATTGCTTTGCGAATACTTTTGTGCATCGGTGTAAAGTTTTGAAATAACGCTGAAATCGTTCATTACGGCAGGCACAAGCTGTTTTGTATATGCTTTGACATACTGCACCTGACGGTCTGTTCTGTTAATTGAGGCGTCAACAGTGTCCATATTACGCTGGCGCACATATTTTTCTGCCATATCACCTTTAAGAACAACCTTATCGCCAACCTTGATTCCCTCGTCCTTAAAGTCATAGAGCGACGAATCAATTGTAACTCCGCCGATAGCGTCATTCAATGCGGCAATGCCATTCAAATCAAGTGCAAAATACTTGTTTATCGGCACATTATAAAGCACTCGGCTGATTGAGTTAACCGTGTTTTTACAGCTCAACTCTCTGCCGTCGCCGTAGGCATAGGCAAGGCAAAGCTGTGTTTTTTGTGTTTCAATCAGCGTGCCGCTTTCCATATACATATCGACATCAACCATCGTGTCACGAGGGATTGCAATTGCGCTTGCTTTGCCGCTTTGCGTGTCAACGGCAAAAACAATATCGGCATCCGACGCACCGACAAAATCGGTTTGGTCGCTCGTTTTCAGCGTGTCTTGGTCAATGCCCATAAAGGCTATCGAAACAACATTTTCATTGTATTTGTATTTATGGCCGTTATATTCTATAACTTCGCTGTATTCCGTTGCAGCGGCGTTTTCCTTTTTGAAATCGCCTGTTTTGACATTAATTCCCAAAACAATCATTGCGATAATTGGAATCAAAAGCAGAATTACAAGCACGATAATAGCTATTTTTGCGGCGGTAGGCAAACCTTTTTTCTTTTTGCCGTGGTGATGGTGATGGTGCTCGCCGCTGTGATGACTGCCGGACGAATGGTGATGATGGCTCGAGGAGTGGTGGTGACCGTCGGACGAATGGTGATGATGACTCGAGGAATGGTAGTGACCGTCGGACGAATGATGATGTTCGCCGCTGTGTGAAGAATGAGGCATCTCCTCCTTATCAACAATCGCACTTATATCTTCGTTGGTATTTTCAACGCTTGCCATCGGTGTTACCGGAATTGTGCCATTTTCTTTGTCATCAACCGAAACGGTATATTCGGGTGATTTAACATCATCAGGCTCCGAGCCTTCTGCAAACGAAAGCTCGTCCGACTGCTTTGAATTGCCGCCGGTGAGATTGAGTAAAATATCGTCGTCGCTGTTATTCAAATTTGGATCAATAGGTCTTTTCATCGTCTACTAATACTCCGCATACTAAATATCTGTTGCTTTTTTGGTTTGTCACACATGTTGACAGAACTACTATATTATCATCAATTGTAATGTCTTTGTCAAGTTTTGAGCGCACATTTTTGTTTGTTGACTGCGGATTTTTTATCATTTTGATAAATTCCTCAAATGTGCCGTTGTTCTGAAAATTAAAGCTGTTCATAATATGACGGTCGTCATACTTAAACGCCGAAACGATTTGATATTTCAGCCGTGAGGTCGGCGTGTAAATATAAAAATACGGGTGAGAATCAAAAAAATCCTTGCTCTCAAATTTATGCAGGGTGGTAAACATTGAGTCGCCGTAGTTGTTGTGGCCGTAAATAACAGTCACCCTGTCTTTAAAAGTTGTTGTGTTTGAAAGTTCAGTATAAATCGCGCCGCTTGAAACATACGATTTGTCATAAGCACTGTGGCGGAGATAAAAATAATCGTCTGTCGGGCTTTGACACACCGGATGGTCAACCTTTGTGCCGTCAACTTTTATCCAAGCATAAATATCGCTGTTTTTGCTTTGAAGCGATTTAAAATCAATCGGATTTTTAACTTTGTCGCCGTCGGTCTGCGCCGCCGTTGTGCTTTGCGTGTAGCTTTGTGCTTTATTATCTTCGCTGTCGGCGCTTTTCTGCATATAGATATAATATCCAAAGCAGCAAACCCCCGCAATAATCATTAACACGGCAATAACTGTCAATACTTTTTTCGCCGTATTTTTTGATTTGCCGTCGGAATTATTCACTTTTTTGTTATTGTCGTTGCTCATAATACCACCAAAAAGCATTTAAAATAACAAATGAGCACAAGGAATCCCTTATGCTCATCTGAAATATTTATTATAATTATTCAGCGTCTTCGTCTTTCTTTTTGAGAGCAAGGAGAAGAGCCGCACCTGCACCTGTCAAGCCCAAGCCTGTTGCTGTAACCGCGCCGGTCTTAGGAGACTTACTGTTCTTATTAGGTTTTGTGTTGTTTGAGCCTGCCTGCTTAACAATAGCGTTTGCAGTTACAATACCCTCATAATCCTCAGACACCAAAATTGTGATTGTGTTGCCCTCTTCGGAAATGATAGTGTAATCCTTGCCTTCGGTCATATTCGGGAATTCCCAACCGAGGAGCTCGCCGTCGCCGTTATATTTGAAAGACACTTTGTTTGAATTTGATTTGTCAACATCATAGGTAACATCTGTTGATGGTTTGCCGTTAACCTCAACCTTGATTGTTGAATAGCCGGGCTTTTTCGTTTCCTGGCTGCTGTAGGTTTTAGCCATTGCAACGCTTGTTGAAGCAAGGCCTACGGAAAATACCATAATCACTGAAAGGATGATTGATAAAAACTTTTTCATAGTTATTTCACCTCAAATAAAATTGCTAATCAAAATCTTGCTTTGATAATCGTCTAAATTATAACATCAATTATTCGGTTTGTAAAGCCTTTTTGAAAAAATTTTAGTTACAAAAAAAGTTAATTGTAATAATCATCGCTTTTTGTCTATTATCTTTGAATATTGACAAATAATTCAATGCTTAAACTATGAAAGCTGTGCTTTGCCGGTGCAAAGTTCGTAATATCTGCCCTTCAAAGCAAGGAGCGAATCGTGGTCGCCGCGTTCAATAATATTGCCGTGTTCAAGCACCATAATTGCGTTTGAATTGCGAACAGTTGAAAGACGGTGGGCGATTACAAACACCGTTCTGCCTATCATCAAGCGGTCCATACCATGTTCGATATGAGCCTCGGTTCTTGTATCAATTGACGAAGTTGCCTCGTCAAGAATCATAACGGGTGGGTCTGCTACGGCTGCACGCGCGATAGCAAGCAGTTGTCTTTGACCTTGCGAAAGGTTTGCACCGTCACCGGTGATTTCCGTATTGTATCCGTCCTTAAGATGCTTGATAAACGAATGTGCAGACGCAAGCTTTGACGCCGCAATGCATTCCTCATCGGTTGCGTCAAGTCTGCCATAGCGGATATTATCCATAATTGTTCCTGTAAATAAGTGTGTATCCTGAAGAACAATTGCAAGCGAGCGACGCAAATCAGCCTTTTTAATGCGCTTTATATCAATGCCGTCATAGGTGATTGTGCCCTCTTGAATATCATAAAAGCGGTTGATAAGGTTTGTAATTGTTGTTTTGCCTGCGCCGGTTGAGCCGACAAATGCAATTTTTTGACCCGGCTTGGCATAAAGGTCGATATCGTGAAGAATAACTTTGTCGGGGACATAGGAGAATGTAACATCGTCGAAAACGACCTTGCCCTCAACGGGAGTTTTTTCAGCTCCGTCAACCCAAAACCATTTTTTGCCGCTGTCGGTATGGATTTCCTCAAGAGTAACGGTGCCGTCATCAACTTCGCTTTCCATATCCATAACCTCAAAAACTCTTTCTGCGCCGGCAAGAGCGGAGAAAATGTTATTCATTTGGTTCATAATTTGGTTAATCGGCTGAGTAAACTGCTTTGAATAACTGAGGAAAGTGAAAAATGTGCCGATTGTGATTGTGCTCGACAAAACGAGAATACCGCCCACAAGAGTGATTGACGCATAGGAGGCATTGTTGATACCGGTTGAGCAAGGGCCCATAATGCCCGAATAGAAGTTTGCATTTGTAGCGGCAGAGCGATATTTTTCGTTGAGCACTTCAAAATCATCGTTAGCCTGCTGTTCGTGGTTGAAAACCTTAACAACCTTCATACCCTCGACAGTTTCCTCAATATTACCGTTCATTTCGCCGAGAGACGCCTGCTGTGCCTTGTAGTATTTTCGTGTGCTTTTTGCGATTTTTAGTGAGTTGACAAGCATTATCACAAGAAAAATGCATGCAACAAAAAACAGTCTCCACTCAAGCACAATCATCATCACCACAATACCTATGAATGTAAAAACGGATGAAATGAGTTGCACTATTGTCTGCTCAAGCATCATTTGAATATTGTCGACATCGTTTGTAAAACGGCTCATAATCTCGCCGTGGGTTTTTGTGTCGAAATATTTAAGAGGCAATGTTTGCAACCGGTCAAACAAATCCTTACGGATTGCGTTTGTCGATTTGTATGCAACCTTAACCATAATTTTTGACTGAAGAAATGTAAAAACAGCCGCGCCGACATAAAACGCCGAAACTATGGCAAGGTTTTTGATAAGTGTTTTAATGCCCTCATCGGCAAAAGTGCCCGCCTTTATTGAGGTTGCCACATCATCCAAAATCGGCTTGAGCCAATAAGATGCGGCAGTCGAGCAAACGGTGCTTAAAATAAGCGACAAAAAAACAATTAACAGCAAAAATTTGTTTTTGCCGAAATATGACAAAATTCTTGAAAAACTCTGTTTAACATTTTTGGGTTTAACTCCGGCAGGATTTCTTCCGCCCGGACCCGGTCCTCCCATCGGCATTATTCAAGCACCCCCTTTTGCTGTGTGGTATAAATTTCCTGATAAATCTCGCACGATTTCATCAACTCGTCATGAGTACCCACTGCGTCGATTTTGCCGTCGTCAAGAACGACAATTTCGTCTGCATCTTTAACCGACGAAATTCGCTGTGCGATTATAATAACGGTTGTATCTGCAAGTTCGTTGTAAAACGCCTCTCTGATTTTCGCCTCGGTCGCCGTATCAACAGCCGATGTCGAATCATCGAGAATAAGAATTTTCGGCGATTTAATCATAGCTCTTGCAATACAAAGTCGCTGTTTTTGACCGCCCGAAAGATTTAAGCCGCCCTGCGAAAGGTCGGTATCATAGCCGTTCGGCTGGCGCATAATGAAATCGTGAGCCTGAGCCGCCTTGCATGCGGCGATTATTTCATCATCGGTGGCATCTTTTTTGCCCCAACGGATATTCTCCTTTATTGTGCCGGAGAACAACACATTTTTT
>OJNI01001577.1_pt1 | contig 13078 bp, 8 predicted proteins | sample 1597441 | NCBI WGS metagenome assembly OJNI01 (sample SAMEA2452131, study PRJEB22498) | human gut metagenome | reverse complement strand
CAGCCCCCGGTTTCTCCGGTACAGCCCACTGTCCAGCAGATGGCTGCAGAAGAGAAGGAGAATATGGATACGCTGCCTGTCGGCAAGGTAGAGGAGAATGCTCCCAATATGGAGCTGCCGGTACCCAACCGTGAGGTTACATTGGATAGCAGTCCAAAACAGGATGATGTGTCTGAGCAGCCGGCCGCACCCGTATTCCAATCGGATGAACCGGAAGAACTGCCTGTGGCGCCTGTTGTTCAGCAGGAAGCACCTAATCAGCCCCTGGCGCCTTCTTATACGGAGAGCACTCCGGTAGAAGATATCTTGAAGGTGATGACCTTTGAAGAAGCGCAGAATGTGGTGGTGGATAGCGGTCTGAGCAAAGGAAAAACCATGGCAACAGTTGCCAAGGAGCGTCCGGTGAGTCTGAAATTCTATCTCACCCCTGGTAACAAGAGTACCAACAATATCGTTCGTGCTGCGGCGCAGATCATGCTCGATGGTATGGCCGCACAGAAAGCCGGATGATAAGCAGCCCCACCTATGGGGAAAAGAAGGGAGTGAGAAGAGATGGACTCATATCCAGGAGATTTTCCGTTCGGTATTATGGATGTAGTGGAACTTCTACATCTGCGAATCAGACGCCGACAGGCAAACAGCGTATATGTGGATTGCCCGTTCTGTGGTGACCGCCGCGGCAAGATGAATGTGAATTTCGTCAAAAATGTCTGGCGGTGCAACTATTGTGATGAGCATGGCGGTATGCTTGCACTTTATGCGCGGCTAAATAATACGACTACATCCGATGCGTATTGGGAGATAGGAGAAGCCCTGTGCAACGATTTTCACAGGGAACGGCCGAACTCTGGATATGAGATGGCAGGAAACCAGCAGGCTGGCACTGGGTCCCCGGCTTCGGGGACTCAGACCGGTCTTGCCGGATATGAGAGAAGGGGCGAACTAAAAACAGTACAGCAAGCAGAGCAGGCCAGCGTACAGGAGATTCATCAAACGCTTTCGCTGCTGCTCGCTATGCTGCCTCTTCAGCCTGCCCACCGCAACCATCTGCACTCCCCAAAACGGGGACTGTCGGATGAACAGATTGATAGGATCGGGTTCAAGAGCACTCCACCCCCATTCCTTTGCCGCTCCATTACCGAGCGGCTGATGAAACAGGGATGCAAGGTGGAGGGGGTGCCCGGCTTTTATCTGGATGACAGCGGGCGCTGGACCATGAACTTCTACCGAAAAAACGCAGGGATTTTGATTCCAGCTGTGGGATACGACGGTATGATACATGGCCTGCAGATACTTTTGGATAGTCCGCTCAAGCAAAAAGATGATCCACCGGATAAGTCAGGAGCCAAATACATCTGGTTTTCGTCCTCGTCCAAAAATATGGGTGTCACATCCGGGAGCCCGGTACATTTTATCGGCCATCCATCTGCTCGAGTGGTCTATGTCATTGAGGGACTGCTGAAAGCAGACATCTCACACTGCCTGACAAACCGGACTTTTGCGGCGATTGCCGGCGCAAACAACACAAGCCAGTTGGATACGCTGTTTGCACTGTTGGCACAGAATGGCACTGAGGAGATCATTGAGGCTCATGATATGGATAAGTACAGTAACCAAATGACCTCTAATGGGGCATCTAAGATCTATCTGATGGCCCGAAAAAATGGAATGGCATGTCGTCGGCTGACCTGGAATCCGAATTATAAAGGGTTTGATGATTGGCAGCTTGCCCTTCGGGAGAAAGAACAGAAGGAAAAGGAGGTGCAGAGAATGAATTTTAAGCAGCAATATCTGTGCGGTAAGTGTGATTTTACTTATATAGATGGCTGCGTCGAGCTTTGGCACACCAGAGCGGAGAAAGATTTGGACCTGACAGAGTATCTGGGGCTGACAAAGGAAGAGTATCAGATATTTCTTGCTCAGGGCAATCGGGCGCTGAAGGATATTCTGGACAGCCAGAGAGTTTTCCGGAGATTTTGCATTTACCAGCTTTGCCTGGGTGAGACACAGACGGTACCTTTCGCGTTCAAGCAACTGGATGCACTGCGTAAGGCTGGATATGAACAGCCGCCTGCCGCCGCCTATCAGACGGTATGGAGCGCAGAGGTCTGTTGCCCAAAGGGGCAGAATGACATGGAAGTGCTGGGGCGCCTGTTCCTGGACTTTAATGAGCATTTGCCGGAAGATTACAGAGGTCGTCCGTTGGCTCCATCTGATGTGGTGGAACTGGACTGCCAAGGCAAACGCACATACTTCTATGTGAATGACTGCCGGGATTTTGCGCCGGTACGCTTCTCCCCATTCTTGTGTAAAAGACTTCCGGAGCCTGCTCAAAAACAGGAATGAAGGGATAGGGGTCAGATGCGTATTGCAGAAAAGAAGAAAAGCCAGATTACAGCACTGTATGAGCAGTGCTCCAATCTTCCGGCAGATGTCAGAAGTTGTCTGGAGAATGGCTACTTTACCGTAACGGTACCTCCACCCTGGAACATGAGCAATCAAAAGACTGCGCAGGAGGTGCAGGACAAAATCAAGGAATGGTCAAGGCAGTATACTGGCGTGGTCTGCTACTGTTTTGACAGCTTCAGCACACTTTTATATGTGCTGTGAGCAACACACAATGGCATGGAAAGGGTCATAACGGCCTACTCCATGCCATTTTTTGCGAAAGGAGATTTTACAATGGGTGTTTTTTCAGAAATAGCAATGGAGCAGCAAAACAGTATGTTCGATTCGTCTGCAGCCTTTGAGGATGATGAAGCCTTTGAGCTGGAGGAGATGGAATCTTTGCCTGTGCCGCCTGTAGGTACAGACACTGTCCCAGTATCGGCGGCTTCGGTTTCTGCCGGTGAGACTGCTTTGGCTGATGCAGAGGAGGAACCTGCGGATGAAGTAGCGCCTGCTGGGGAAGAGAAGTCTGCTGAGGAGGGGAATTCGGCACAACCGCCCGCCGCAGAAGATGAAGAAAAAAAGCGTGCGGAGTATGAGGCGGCTGAAGCCCAGCGCAAAGCGGAATTTGATGCCAAACAGCAGGCGAAGAAAGCCGCGGAGCAGGAGCAAATCGCCCGTCTGGAAGCGATGAGTGATGAAGAAGTAATCGCGGCCTCTACCCAGAGGGTGAGTACCGATGTAGAAAAACTGACACGGCGAAATATGAAGGAATGTGTGTCCGAGCATATCCAGATGCTCTGTATGGAAGATACGGCGTTTGCCCGTCTGACGATGCATCCGAAAAAGAACATGATCCGCTGTTTCCAGTACATCAACCGAAAGGCATGGGATTATGTGCAGGATGAACTAAAAGCAAGCGGAACCCGCCCTGGTCCCGGACAGCAGACATATGGCTGCGATGTGCCGGATGATCTGTGCTATCAGTGGGCGGAAGATTATTTCCGTGACCCTGATGCCAAGGAAGACCATGAGGATGAGGAGAAGTTTGTTCCCAAGCCGTATGCTGGGAAGTCCTCTGCAAAGAGCAAACCCAAGAAGGCGGCAGAGAAGAAAAAGACGGAACCCAAGGCGGCACCCAAGCAGGAGGAAAAAAAGCCTTCTCAGGATGGGCAGATGTCGCTGCTGGATTTTGGGATGGCAAAGGCAGGCTGAGCCGGCAAAGGAGGAAAAATGCAGAATGATTGCTTATAAGGGCTTTCGCCCCGGGCTGATATGCCGTGGCTATCAGTTTGTGATGGGGCTCAATACGACTGAAAAAGCAAATTGCAGGGAAAATGGATTTCACTGTGCGGAAAATCCGCTCGACTGCCTTAGCTATTATTCCAGCCTGGAGCATTCGGAATATTATATTGTCAACGCCGGCGGCGACATCGATGAAGATGAGCATGACTCCAAAATCGCCTGTACGGAGTTGACTGTGATTAAGCGGCTAACCAAAGAGGAGCTGTTTTTACATGGTTTGGCCTACATGGTAGATCATCCGCGCAGGGTGTGGAGCTCCCATGTGGCAGCCAACCGGGCAATGGCGAACTGCGGTTATGCGGTGGTACGGGGGAAAGACCCCGTTGCCACCGGCAGACTGGGAGACATCCTTGCTTTTGCGAAGGAAGCGCCGGATTCGGAAAGTATCGTACAGGTTGCAGTGGGCCGGATTGACGGCGTTACATTACTGCCTGATGTGTGGTATGGCGTAGATTTGACAAAGAGGATGGTGAATTGAGATGAAAAAAAGAGCCCTGATGGCACTTCCCAAGCTGACAGCGACGGATGAAATGAAGAAAATCGCGACTTCAGACCTGCCAAGAAAGGAAAAAACTGACTACGGATATGTTCGGGAAGTCTGTGAGTATTATACCTATCTGAGATGTATCAAACAGGATGGAATATTGAAGGTGGCTTTCTTTTTCCCAGAGCATCTTCGCTTGGATGGGAGTAATCCGGCCTATGAAGTGTATCTGGATAAAGAAAAGCGGCAGTTTATTACCTATAACAGCCTGATACAGAAATGGTGCGAATCCAAGTTGGACAGACTGGACTGGAAGCGGCAATACTGGTATACCAAAGCCTACTGGATCAGCGAGGAAGATGAGACATCTATACAGGCATATCTGAACATCAATAAAAAAGCGGTAGAGGCAATCCGGCAGTTTCAGCGGAATGTGCGTGAGGAACAGCTCGAACAGCGGCACCGGCGGGAAACTGATCCATGGGATAAGGATATGGAACAGGTGCCGGAGCTTCCCAAGGACTGGAACCGCTGGGTGGATAAGGTTGCCATCCGGCAAAATTACATTTACTACCACTACAAAAAGGGCGGCGCCAAAACAGGTTATTGTACCTACTGCGAAAAGGAAGTACCGATCAAGGTACATCCACATCACAATCAAAAAGGCCGCTGTAGTTGTTGCCGCCATTCGGTGGTATTCAAAGCCTATGGACGAGCGGGGTATATGCAGACAGAAAAACATTTTGCCTACCTAATCCAGCGATGCAAAGACGGTTTTGTAGTTCGTGAATTTCAGGCTGACCGGACATATGGGAAAGAAAGCCTTCCAAACTCCAAGCTTTATTGTCAGGAAATCCGGCGCACGATTTATGACCGGGAAAGAAAACCAAGAACCTACTATTGGGGTCTGTATAAACAGCGAAATATGCGCTGGATTTCCGGAAGCCCCTGTTCTTATAGTTGGTCTGGTTCACATGATGGACGGGTCTATGGAAAAACGCTGCCAACTCTGGAACAGAAGGAACTTCGATGCACAGGGCTGGTCAACTGGATTCGGAAGCAGAAAAGTGTTGACCCGGAAAAATATCTGGCAGTGCTTGAACGGATACCGCAAATGGAGCAGATCAGCAAGGTGAACCTGCCGAAGCTTACCAAGGAATGTTTCAGTTCCTGCGGAACAGTCAGTGAACTAATCAAAAACCATAGTGCCGGGAGTCTGATTAAAGCTCTGGGCCTTGACAGCAGGAGGTTTCAGCGACTTCGACTCCATAATGGAGGCTGTGATCTGCTGCGGTGGCTGCAATATGAAAAGGGCACCGACAGGGAAATCCCAGATAATGTCCTTTTGTGGATGTGTCAGCAGAACATTAGCCCCAGGGATGTCCAGTTCATTGCTGACCGCATGAGCATGGTGCAGGTCTATAACTATGTACGGCGTCAGATGCCATCCTTCCGGAGAAACAGCCATGAGGTATTGCGTACCTGGGAGGATTATCTTTCCATGGCAAAGAAACTGCACATGGATGTTTATGATGAGATCGTATATCGCACCAGAAAGCTGCGGCGGCGCCATGATGATCTGGTGCTCAAATGCCAGGAGAAGGATATTGAACTGCAGGCCGAGGAGATGGAGGAGAAATTCCCCCATGTTAATGCCATCTGTCAGGAAATCAAAGCGAAATATGAGTACGCCGATGCGGATTACATGGTAGTGGTGCCAGACGGTATTCTGGACATTATTACCGAGGGGCGTGCGCTCCATCACTGTGTAGGAAGCAGCGACCGCTACTGGGATCGGATTGAGCGGCGAGAAAGCTTTGTGATGTTTCTGCGTAAAACGGATGATCCTTTCCATGCCTATTACACGCTGGAAGTGGAGCCGGATGGAACAGTGAGGCAGAAACGGACGGAATATGACCGGCAGAAGAAGGACATTGAGCAGGCGACCGAGTTTCTGCAGAAGTGGCAGCGGGTGATTACTGCCAGGCTGACAGAAAGCGACAAGGCGCTGGCTGCGGAAAGCAGGATTCTTCGTGAGAAGGAGTTTATCCAGTTGAAGAAGGATCGGGTCATCATTCATACCGGCCATTTGGCAGGAAGGCTTTTGGCGGATGTGCTGATGGCTGACCTGATGGAAAACACGGATAGCATCCAGTCTCCGGCATTGGCTGCTGCAGCGTGACAAAATGAGAATGGCCGGGCATCCTTTGGGTGTCCGGCTATTGATGAACAAGGAAGGAGCAGAGCATGAAACAAATTGGAAATCTGGCAGTGGTTTGCGCCAGGCGACAGGATGTGCTGCTGCAGGTTGGCAGTGAAAAGGTATGTGTCCATGTGGGAGCCGGACCAGAGCGGAATACGCTTCACGCAGCGTGGGACGATGATGACGCCATTCAGCGTATTGTCCATGAATTGAATTTTGGCAGGTATGCAGCCGGCAGAAATGGGCTGCATACCAGCAGGATTGCCCTGTGGGGCGGGGAAAGGAGAAAATCGCATGATCAAAAACCTGAATCAGCTGCGCAGGACACTTCGGGAAGGGACGCAGTTGGAGATATTGGATCACTGCCGGCCGGAATGTATTGGGCAGATACGGAACATTACGCTGGTAAACACGCAGGGCTTTTATAGTACCGTAGCGAATCAGCCAGATGCGTCTGCCAACAGAGGCAACGGCGGCCGCGGCCCGATCCTTTGGTGGGGCAGAGCCGCCCACTGGCAGTTTGCAGACGGTGTTTGCAGTGTTTTCGACAGTGAACAGAAGCATACGGAAGAAGAACTGGTTATGTCCTTCCGGGTACTTGAAAAGGAGGCAGCATAATGGAACGGAATATTTTTGAAAAGCAGAGAGACTTGAATGACCGGCTCAACCGTTATCGGGATGAGTATTATAACCGCAACGCTCCCAGTGTGTCAGATGAGGTCTATGACAGACTCTTTGACGAGTTGAAAGAGCTGGAACAGGAAACGGGAATCCAAATGGCAAATTCGCCAACCCAGACAGTAGGCTATCCTGCGGTAAGCAGACTGGAGAAAACCAGACATGAGATCCCGCTGTTGTCTTTGGATAAGACTAAGAGCAGTATGGTTCTTCTGAATTTCATGGGTGAGCAGCAGGTGATGCTGATGCTCAAACTGGATGGCTTGACTGTAAAGCTGACCTATGAGAATGGAGAACTTCTGGAGGCGGCTACCCGTGGCGATGGTGACGAAGGGGAGATCATTACCCATAACACCCGAGCCATCAGCGGTATTCCTTCCCACATTACCTACAAAGAGAGACTGGTTGTGACGGGTGAGGGCTTTATCAGACCCAGTGATTTTGAGGAACTGAAGACCAGCCTGCAGGACAGCAGCGGTAAGCCCTATAAAAACGGCCGCAATCTGGCTGCTGGTTCCATCCGTCTGATGGATGCCAAGATATGCCAGGAGCGTCGGCTGGTTTTCATGCCGTTTGGTGTGCTGGAGGGCTTTCCGCACCTGACCCGGAAATCAGATAAGCTGCGGGAATTGCGTGCGCTGGGGTTCCAGCCCTGTAAGTATCTGGTCACAAAGCAGAAACTGACGCTGGAAAATGTGGAAGCCGGTATCTATCAGCTGCGGCAATATGCCACTGACAAAGATATCCCCATTGACGGTATCGTGGTTTCGTTTAACGACATCGCCTATGCCCAGAGCTGCGGCCGCACCGGACATCACTATAAGGACGGTCTGGCCTATAAGTTTGAAGATGACCTGCATGAGAGCCTGCTGCAGTACATCGAATGGACGCCGGGCAGAACTGGAGAGATTGCTCCGGTAGCAGTGTTTACGCCGGTGGAAATCGATGGCTGTGAGGTCAGCAGGGCCAGTCTGCACAACCTGTCCTTTATTGAGGATCTGGAACTGATGGCTGGAAATCGGATTCTGGTAAGCAAACGAAACATGATCATTCCCCACGTGGAAGAAAATCTGGACAGAGGCGGCTTCTCTATGGTGGATACGATTCCCCGTGTTTGTCCCTGCTGTGGACAGCCTACCCGCATCCATGAATCAAGTGGAAAGGGCGAAAATGGCGAGGATCGCATCATCAAGACGCTGTACTGTGATAACCCTGACTGCGAGACACGTCGGCTGAAAAAGTTCGTCCATTTTGTCAGCCAGAAGGCAATGGACATTGAAGGGCTGTCGGAGGCTACACTGGAAAAATTCATTGGTCAGGGATTTATCCATAGTTATCTGGACATTTACCGTCTGGACCGCTACCGGGCTGAAATCGTCCGCATGGATGGGTTTGGTGAAAAGTCCTGGCAGCGCCTTTGGGACGCTATCCAACAGAGCCGAAACACCACCTTTGAGCGGTATCTGATTTCTATGGATATTCCTATGATCGGCAACACTGCCAGCAAGGTATTGGGTCGTGTGTTCCACTATGATTTGGATGAGTTTCGGGATGCGGTCTATGGAGGCTATGATTTTCGGCAGCTTCCGGATTTCGGGGAGACATTGCATAACAATATCCACGACTGGTTCTGTGTAGAAGATAATTTTTGTATTTGGGAGGAGTTACAGACTATGATGAATATTCAAAAGCCTGCTGTGGCAGAACACAGCGAAGACAGGGTGCAGGATAATCCCTTTGTAGGAAAGACTATCGTAGTTACCGGCAAGGTGGAACCCTACACCCGGGACGGAATCAATGACCTGATTGAATCACTGGGCGCCCATGCCGGCAGCTCGGTGTCCAAGAAGACGGATTATCTGGTCTGTGGCGAAAATGCCGGCAGCAAGTTATCCAAGGCCAGGGATTTGGGCGTTACGGTGCTGTCACCTGCGGAGTTCTTCAGCATGGCCGGCGCTGAGTAAGAAAATATAGCATACTATCGGTATGCTGTCAGTTGATCAATGGGGAGAGAGCCATGTTGCGGCTCTCTCCCCATATCTTTTATGGAAGATTTCAAGTAGGAGGGATTTTAATGCATATCGACAGGATACCGGTTTACCGGGTATATCAGAGGGCTATTGATTTGGAGCTTTACCATGCCTTTGCCGAATTGGTAGTACAGACTTCTCAGGACGATACGGCGAGAAGGACTTACCGACAAACAAGGGCGATGCAGATATGGCAGGTGGAAACGGATGTGTCCGGCTATTTTGAACCATATCATCTGCGTTATCCTGGCGAGGTGTTGGAGCGGTTTGAGGAAAAACTGGGCAATGATGTCCGGGTTCTCCGCGCTCTGGCCCTGGCGCTGGGAAATACCTGTGCGATCCAGTCTGACAATATGTTTGTGGGTAACCAGCGTGGAGCATTCCTCCAGAAATTGCGACGGTCTGCCGGAGAAGATGTGTACCTGCAGGGCGCTCTGTATCTTTTGGAAACAGATGCGGCACAGCGCCATGCCCTGTTGGAGAAACTGGCAGAAAGAGAGTATATGAGAACGGAAGAAGCCCTGTTTGTACTGTCGTTATTTGATGATAGGGAACGCGGCTATGAGGTGATGCATACCCAACTCAGTCATCTATTCACACAAAATCTGACACTTTCACTGGTATATGATTTTGGTGTGCTGGAATGGTTCATCCGGTTCTATGCAGAGCAGGCAAAGAAATACCGCGGGAAAGCCGACCTGGTGCTGCGCACGCTGATGAAACTGCCGTATATGAATATGAAGCCCGACAGCCGCGAATTTTCGGTTTTGACTAAAGCAGGGTATCGCTGCGATGAAATCATTTTGGCAAACTCTCTCGCTGTATGGGCGGACAGGCTGCCGGACCGGTTGAGTTCCAAGAGTATCACTGCCGAGAAAATCGCAACAGCGTGTGGGCGGATGCTTCTGAATGCTCCAAAGGATTTTTCGGAAGAATTTTACGAGTATCTTGGCTGGCTGTTTCAGTTCTATAACAGCTTTACGGTCAAGTACGAAGGATTTCAGGGACTCTGGGAAGCGGTTCAATATGGTTTGAACCCCACAGCACCGAAAACACTGTTATGGATGAATCAAACGATACAGAAGGATTTTCCGTACCGATTTGATGTGTTTGATCCTCAGTACGATAATCTGGCGAAGGAACTGGAGCGGGATAACTACATGGAGTTGTTTACCCTGCAGATGCTGCATTCCAGGCAGACGATCCCTTTGAAACAGTGGCTTTCCAGATATCAGGAACTGACCGGAGCTGACTATGGAGAATATTTCAGAAGTTGCCATAAGAACAGTGGGCGGGCGTTTGCCTTTCTGGTGGAAAGGAAAGAAATCGATTTATGGGAGTTTTTTGAGCAGCACAGGGATGGTGGCGAATACGCGCCACAACTGAAACTGCTGCGGGAGTATGCCCTAAGAATTTCGAGCTGGAGATGTTTCCGGTTTGTAGAGAGGTTGCTGGCTGAGTATACTTTTCCCCATCTTCAAACGATTTTTGGTGAGCGGTTTTACTTTCACGAATGCTTTGTCAGAAGTGAGGGGTATTACAGCAGAAGAGAATATAAAACATACATCAGCCGGCCATTCCTAACTGCAGAGCAGCAGCGACAGCTTTATGACTGGGTGGAGCTTTCATTTTTCCAAACTGAGCCGGAAAAATATGAGGACTTCGTTTTAAGTGCCTTAAAAGCACCGGAGATCCAACGCCTTTATGATAAAAAAGCGCTGGCAGCGGTGTTGCGGCAGTTTTTTCTCCACAGCGAGTATAACGGCTATGAAATCAACCGGCTGAAGGAAACATTCTATTCCAAGGAAGAGTTGGAGGATGAGCGCAGAGTCGAAGCTGAGAGAAAGGAGCAGGAAAAACGACTGGAGCAGGAAAAACGGACCATACAGAAACGGGAAAAGCTGCAGCAACTTTATAACGGCAGCGCCGAATCTCTGGTTAAATTCATTGGGGGATATTATCATCAGGACGAGAAGAACGAGGTGCTGAATATGGCGTTTGACAAGCTGGTAGAATGGCCTGTCGGTTGTGTACGGACGATGGAAGCCAAAGGCGCACATGCCTTTTTTGAACTGTGTGGTGAACTGGTAAAGTCTGAACCCCGGCCAAGGCATGAGATTTTGAATATGGTACTGACAATGATCGGAGGTGAAGCAGCATGAGAAATACATTAAAACATCTGACCCTATTGACCAGAATGAAAGATGACGGATTGCTCCCGGCGCTTACAGGCAGCTTTTCAGAGGATGCCATAGCGCAGGCATGTGGACAGGTGGAGACACTTCAATTACAGGAACGGCTGCACATCCGAAAGACAAAGCGGATACAGGAAGAACTGGTTCGGGTGCCGAACTTTGCAGCACTCTATGGTGCGTTGTGCAGGCAGGAGATTGGCGATGAAGAAATTGCTTCAGCCTTAGAGTCGGCAGACGGGTATGGAGAGAGACTGACAGCGTATTCCCAAGAGCAGGTGCTGGCAGTCATGAAATTGGAACTGTTGCCTTCCCTGCGGTTTGAATACCTGAAATACTATTTTCCCTTTGTGATGTATGAAGAAGAGGAGCAGGTCATATTGGATAACCTGCAGACTTTTCCCATTGCGGAGTGGAAGGGACTTTCCATGCTGACGGAGCACCAGCGGGATATGATGCGGCAGCCGTTTCTTGGTTCGTATCTGTTTTTCTGGCATCAAAATGAACGGAAAGCTCTGGAACTGTTGGAACAGAATCGTCCGCTCCAGAGAGTCTGCATCTTGCTTTATCGGTATGGTGTGCGGCTGTTTCTGTCAGTAGAGCGCCTGAAAGATCTCCGGTGGATGAAAATGACCGATGTGGGAAAATTCCGCCGGCTGTTGGCTGTATTTGAATATGACGCAGAGGATTTGTCTGCTTTTTTTGACCTCTGGCTGGACAACCATGCCGGACAATATGACCTCAACTGGTTTATCTCCCAGCCACATCCTTTAAGCAAGGAACGAAGGAAAGAAATTTTATGCAACCAACTGAGTTATTTGAATGCTCTGTATGCCGGCAGGCTCCATCTGGATTTTAACGCTGTCCGGCAATTCCAGTTTTCAATTCTCATTTATGCGGTGGAACATAGAAAAAAGCATTTTTTGGAATTGGTGGATCAGAACAGTGAAGTGTTCCTGTCCTTGGGGCGATACGCGCTTTTGTTTGAGCCGGGCTTTTGTGAGCACTGCAACATCAATTCCCTGACGCTGAAGAATTTGAAAGCCAGCGATTCTGTGAACCGCAGCGACAGCTTCTTTACGCTTCTGGAAGAAGGGCAGCAGTACACCTTTGAGGAAATGTATCAGCTTTGGCATCAGAAAGAGGTTTATGTCCGGTTATACACTATGCTGACACCTCTTTCCATAGATCAGCGTTTGCTGACACTGCGGCAGCTGATAAAACGGGATCTGGTCAGCCAATATACAGGAGATGCAGAGTTGGAGCAGCTTGGAAAATGTCTGTTGGAAAGGCCGTTTAGCGAATGGTATCGAGGCCCATTTGGACATATCTGCGGATTGACCAGGAGTACTGCCATGAGACTGCTGCAGCACTACGAGCAGCTGCAGGCATTCATACCAGATTTTACAGTGGGGTCGGATGCAGTATTTGCCCTCAATAATATAACGGCTCTTTTGGAAAGGACGGATTGGAAGCAGGTGCGCAAGGATATTCTGACAACTGATGCAGACTGGCTGGATTTAAAAGAGAAACTGGCATTTTCGGACGATTTTGTGGAGCAGAACAGGGAGACTGTCACGGAGTTTTTACTGCGGGGTGGCGCGGCTATGGTACGCGCTCTCTATGGGGAACTGGACGGGCAGGAGTTGGCTGTTGAAGCGCTGCGACGGATCGTACAGGCTGAATTGATGGGCCAGTTCTATAAACTCAAATATTTTGCCGGTGACCTGCAGCGTGAGATCCGCTACCCTGTCAGCGAGATGCAGGAGAGCCTCTGGAAGAAAAATCTTTCTTTGGC